>ERZ1643246.55-NODE-55-length-145984-cov-7.506630_pt1 | contig 145984 bp, 147 predicted proteins | sample MGYA00579265_ERZ1643246 | MGnify/ENA primary metagenome ERZ1643246 (study PRJEB29033, sample SAMEA4952261) | chicken gut metagenome | biome: Broiler Chicken; feature: Gastrointestinal Tract; material: Caecum | place: Ireland | collected 2018 | study: Broiler...
CTGTATCAAGGGCTTTGCGCTCATTTCATTTTTCTATAACTGTCGAAAACGGGATCATAATAGCAGAGCATATCATCAATGTCAAACTTTTATCACAAAATATGATTAAAATAAGGGGAAGTATGATACAATATATGCAAAAGTTCACACAGTCAGGAGGAGTAACATGGATGACTTTCTCAATTATATGCAAAACATCGTCACGCCGGAGCTGCTGATCTATATGGCAGTGGCGCTGGCCGCGCTCATCATCTTGACGATCCTGCTCAAGGGAATGAGGAAGCGCAGGCTCAAAGGAATGCAGGCAGGGCTGGAAAGCCAGTATAATGAGATCAAGGGCATCCCGCTCGCATTCAAGTTTAACAAGGCAGTGGCGCTGTCTCGTGTCAATGAGAACATGCTCAGCAAGGTCAATGAGTGCCGCCCGACCTTTGATGCCGTGCAGGAGACGCTCAAGGAATGCGGCGTTCTGCTGGCGGAAGCGGAAGATCTGCTGTTCGTGCGCAAGAACAAAGCGGCTGCCCGCAAGATGGAAACGCTGCGCACTAACCTTGAGCAGTGCCGCAAAGACGCGGATCACGTCAATCAGGTGCTGGATGAGATCTTGGAACAGGAAAGCGAGCAGCGTGCGCAGATCAATGTGCTGAAAGAAAAGTTCCGCGGCATCCGCAAGCTGTTTCAGGAAAACCGGCCGTCCTATCATCAGAGCGATGAATATATCGAAGAGCGCTTTGCTCATGTGGAAAAGAAATTTTCTCTGTTTGAGGAATGGATGTTCGCTTCCGAGTTCGATAAGGCGCATGAGCAGCTGATGGAGATCTCCGCCGATATCGAAGAGCTGACGGATCAGCTGCATGATCTCCCATCGCTGTATGAGCAGGCCAGGGGCGTGCTGCCGCGTGCCATCGACGAGATCGGCCTGCGCTATGCACAGACCCGCAACAAAGGCGTGTATCTCGAACATCTGGAGGTGCAGAAGAATCTGGATATCATCTCTGATCAGCTCAAAGACAATCTTAACCGGCTGCGCAATGGCAGCCTGACGGATGTCAAGAGCAATCTGGATGCCATGAACGAGCGGCTTGCAAGCCTGCAGGAACTGATCGTCAGGGAGGATCAGGCCTATGACGAGATCCATAATGGGATGGAAGATACCTTCCGTTCGGTGAAGCGGGTCAATGAGATTTTCGCTGAGATCGTACAGCTGTATCAGCGTGTCAACGAGCGCTTCGGCTTTGAGGACTGGAGCGTGCGCTTGGCCAAGGCCAATGCGCAGCTGGAGGAAATGAACGGTCTGGTAGAGGAAGTCAGAAAGACGGCAGAGGCCAATAAGATCGCATCCAGCACGCAGCTCGTTGAGTATCGTGAATTGGTGAAGAGCGTGCAGCTCTTCGGCAAAGATGTGGAGACGATGAAACAGATGCTGACGACGGCATGCAGTGATGAGGAGCGTGCGAAGAATCAGCTCGTGAAGCTGCAGATGATCCTCAATGAAGTACGCCTGAAGACGCGCTGCCACCGCTTGCCGAGCATCTCCAGCCAATATAATGCCGACTTGCAGGAAGGCGACCGTCTGATCCGCCGAGTACGCAGCGTGCTCGAGCACACACCGCTCGATGTATCGGAGCTGAATGCTGACCTGCAGGAGGCCATCGATTTTATCTATAAGCTGTATAACAATGCCAGCAATCTGGTGGGGATCGCGATCATGGTGGAAAATGCCATCGTCTTTGGCAACCGTTACCGTTCCAGTTATCCTTCCATCGATTCAGAGCTGACGCGCGCCGAGCTTTCATTCCAGAATGGAGAGTATACGAAGGCGCTGAAGATCGCCATTCAATCTATAGAGAAGATGCACCCGGGCATTTATGAGAAGCTGATCAAGACCAATGATCCGGGCATCATGAACCAGGCGGCGTGACATGATCTATCTTGATTACGCGTCGACGACGCCGATTCGTCAGGAAGTGCTTCAGGCATATGAGAAGATCCTGAAGAGCTATTACGCCAACGCGGACTCGCTGCATCAGGCGGGCCGGAAAGTGCAGTCTTTGCTGGAAACAAGCCGTGCGAACATCGCACAGCTTTTCCATGTCCGGCCTCAGGAGATCATGTTCACTTCATGCGCGAGCGAAGCGAACAATTATGCGCTGAAGGCGTTTGCCCTTGCCAATCAGCAGCGGGGCAGGCATATCATCACCAGCTGCGCGGAGCACTCCAGCATCATGAGCTCGGCCGCGCAGCTTGAAAAAGTGTTCGGATTCGAAGTGACATATCTGCCGCTGCATGCCGATGGCACGGTGCATCTGGAAGATGTGCGCAGCGCGCTGCGCAAAGACACCATTCTCGTGTCGATCATGTGCGTGAACAATGAGACCGGCTGTATCAATGATATCCGCGCCATTGCGGATCATGTGCATGCGCATTCCCGCGCCATGATGCACAGCGACCTCGTCCAGGCTCTGGGAAAGATGGATATTGATCTTTCTTTCCTTGATATGGCGACTTTTTCCGCACATAAGATCTTTGGCCTCAAGGGCAGCGGCCTGCTGTTTCATCGGGCCAATGTGGAGCTGCTGCCGCTGATCAGTGCCGGTCAGCAGGAAGATGGCCTGCGCGGCGGCACGAGCAACGCGCCCAGCGAGATCGTATTTGCCAAAACGCTGCGGCTGGCGCTGGAAGAACAGCAGGCGCATATCGATCATGTGCGGCAGATCAACGCTTATGCGCGCCGTCAGCTTCAGCAGATCGAGCAGATCGATATCAATTCGCCCGCGGCGGCACTGCCGTTCATTCTGAATTTTTCCTGCCTGTGTGTGGGCAGCGAGATCATGCTCAACGCGCTGGATGCCAGAGGCATCTGTGTCAGCGCGCAGAGCACATGCAATTCCAAAGGCAAGGCCATCTCTCATGTGCTGCTTGCCATGGGCAAAGACGAGGTGCATGCGACCCATGCCGTGCGCCTGTCGTTCTCGCATCTGACCACGATGGCGGAGATCGATTTCTTCATTCAGTCATTAAAGGAGATTATAAAAGATTATGCGACAAGATAACTTGGTTTATGATCATATCCTGATCCGCTATGGCGAGCTTTCCACCAAAGGGAAAAATCGCAAGGATTTCATCAAGAAACTGTTCACGAACGTGAAGAACGCGCTGAGCGGCTTTCCGGCGCTGACGCTCGAAAAGACCCATGACCGCATGTACATCAACCTCAATGGCGAGGATCCCTTCGCGGTAAAGCCGTATCTGGAGAAAGTGTTCGGCATCAGTTCATTTTCATTTGCCATCCGCTGTGCCAGCGATATCGAGGCGATCAAGGCGACGACGCTGACATTGGCCCGCAAGGAAGAAGGGCGCACCTTCAAGGTGGCGGCACGCAGGAGCTGGAAGCAGTTTCCGATGATCTCTGATGAGATCAACCGGGCGGTGGCTGGCAACATCCTGCGCAATACCGAGTGGAAAGTCGATGTGAAGACGCCGGATGTGAAGATCCAGATCGAGGTGCATGAGCAGGACACCTACATCATGACCGACAAATATTCGGGCGCCGGCGGTTACCCGGTCGGCGTCGGCGGCAAAGCGATGGTCATGCTTTCCGGCGGCATTGATTCGCCGATCGCCTCTTATCTGACCATGAAGCGGGGCGTAGCCATCGAATGTGTGCATTACGCGTCACCGCCATACACTTCTGCGCAGGCGCGGGAAAAAGTGCTTGAGCTTGCCCGGCTGCTGGCACCGTATCAGGGTCATATCATGGTGCATATCGTGCCATTCACTGATCTGCAGCTGGCAATCTATGAGCACTGTGATGAGAGCTACGCGATCACGATCATGCGCCGGATGATGTATCGCATCGCAGAAAAGCTGGCGCGTAAGCAGAATGCGCTGGCGATCGTCAATGGCGAAAGCATAGGTCAGGTAGCTTCACAGACGCTGGAAAGCATGATGACGATCAACGCAGTGACACGCATGCCCGTCATCCGTCCGGTGGCCTGCATGGACAAAGTGGAGATCATCGATCTGGCTCGCAAGATCAATACGTATGAGACGAGCATTCAGCCCTGGGAGGACTGCTGTACGATCTTCACGCCGAAAAATCCGGTCACCAAGCCGACGATCCGCCGCGCTGAATGGATGGAATCACATTTTGATTTTGAGCCGATGGTAGATGCCTGCGTGGAAAACTGCGAATCTGTGCTCATCTATCCGGACAAAAAAGAAGACGACACGGAAGACTTGTTCTGAGCTCAGGAAAATTATGGCGTTTCCGCCTGTTCATGATCTGTGCGCATCATTCCATACTAGTAGCGTGAGGTGATAAGCATGGATCGCAGGAAACACTATGATGACAAAAAGATCCAGGAGAATCTGTATCAGTATGAGATGGGCATCGACCTGGGCGCTGAGATCGAATATGACAAGCGCCGGCATGAGGCGGAGTATGACCAGAGCCGCCGCGGCCGTGATTTCAAGGGCGTCAATGACTTGGATCCGCAGCAGCGAAACCGCCGTATGCGCAAAGATCAGATGAATCATCAATAGCGAATGACAGTCAGCATCACGCTGGCTGTTTTCTTTTGTTGACTTTAGGATGATCATGATATATTATAATATTGTACTAGAACAATAATACAAATGGAGTGATGCCTATGCATTATGATCATGCCAGAGCGATTTATCTGCAGATCATGGATGATATCCGTCAGCGGATCATCAGCGGCGAATACCAGTGTGACGAAAAGATCGCGCCGGTGCGTGAGCTGGCGGTCCGTTATGAAGTGAATCCCAATACGATGCAGAAAGCGCTGACGGAGCTGGAACAAGAAGGATTGTTATACACGAAACGCACGAGCGGGCGTTTCGTCACCAATGATGCCGCGCGCATCGAGGCTTTGCGAGCACAGGTAATCACCGAAAAGGTCCGCGAATGGATCAGAGAGATGCGCGCCTATGGTGTAGATGAAAAGACATTGGAAGAACTGGTGCGAAAGGAGCTGAATGATCATGAAACAGATCGAATGTGCTGATGTGAGCCAGAGCTATGGGAGAAAGAACGCGCTGTTCCATGTGGACTGCGTGATCGAAGCGGGAAAGGTATGTGCGCTGTGCGGCGGCAATGGCGCCGGCAAGACGACATTGATGAAGCTTTTTGCCGGTCTGCTTTTGCCTGAGCGCGGCAGCGTGCGCATCGATGGACAGCCGCTGCGCTGCGCTGACCGCGCCCGTATCGCTTATCTGCCGGATGAAAGCAGTTTTTCTGATCATATGCAAGTAGGAAAGATCCGACTGTTGTATGAGACCTTTTATGCGGATTTCGATCCAGTCAGCTGCGGCAGACTGCTGGATCGATATGCGTTTCGTGACAATATGCGCTTAGGCAGCATGAGCCAGGGCACCCGGACATTGCTTGAGCTCATCTTCGTCATCAGCCGCAGGGCCGAACTGTTTCTGTTTGATGAGCCTTTTGCCGCGCTTGACCCGCAGCTTCGTGAAGAGGCGATGAAGCTGATCATGGCGGCCCAGGGAGATGCCGCGCTGCTCATCTCTACCCATTTTCCCGGTGAGATCGAGACGTATCTGGACCGGCTGATGATCATGCAGGATGGACGTCTGGCCGTTGACGCGGAAGCAGACGACTTGCGTCTGCAGCATGGCTGTGACATGCAGGAGCTGGTCAGAAGTTATATCAAAGCAGAGAGGAGATGAGGACATGAAGATGATCAGGCTGGAAGGAATGCTGCTGAAGAAGCTATTTCTCATCCTCTTCTTGATGAGCGCGGCAATGGTGCTCATCTTGCCGTTGCTGATCGCTTATGTGCCCGTGGATCCTCAGTATCTGATCGCTGCCGCAATCTTTGTGTTGCTGCTGGCAGCCGAAATGCTCAAGCGCGCATTGTATGTCGGCCCTCATCAGCGTCTGGAGAGCTTCATGCCGGTCAATGTGCGCTGGCATATCGGTTTTCAAAGCGCGCTGATCCTTGCCCAGGCAGGATGGATCGCTTTGTTGATCAAAGCGATCTGCCTGTGTTCCGATATCGCTTTGGATGCTGAAGGTATGCTTCGCTGCGGATTGCTGAGCGCAGCCTTCATCTTAGCTCAGTTGAGCTGGATGATGAATGCCTATCTGCATATCACCAATTCATTTATTTTCATGAATGCGGCCATCATCGGCGATGTCTGGATCCTCACATATGAGATGAATGCATCATTTTGCTTGGGTGTGATCCTCATGGCGCTTGAGGCAGGCTTTGTCCTGGCGGCCATGGTCAGATCATTCAGGAGGTGAACAAGATGAAGAAGATCATCGGTTTTCATCTGCGCAGCATCAAAGGAATGCTGGCCTGTGCCGTGATATACCATGTCTTGGTCATGGCTGGACTTTGCCAGGAACATGGACATCTGGACTTATCTTACTATTTTTTCATCTGGGTGATCATGGCGGTATTCATGATCGCGATCATGGCGTCCTTGGACGATCTGTGGTATGGCCCGCCTTCCCGCACGATGTATTCACTGCCGTATCCGCGCCGGCAGATCATCGGCGCGCTGCTGATGACCAAAGCCTTGCTGGCTGGGCTGCAGACCATGGCAGCTATCGCTTTCATGCTGTATCTGCAGGAATCGATCTCGCATCTGCTGAGCATCGTGTCATTGGGGCTGATGGCTTATCTGGCCGCTGTGCTTTATTTCATCATGTTGTCGCGCCAGCAGGATCGCAGCGGCCTCATGCACTTTCTGCTCGTCGCTGCCTGCCTGGCAGCAAGCGTGCTGATCTTTGTGGGCTGGACGCAGCTTTTGTCAGCGATCCTGACATTGCTCATCTTGCTTGGGCTCGATCTTTTGCTCAGTGTCTTGCTGCTAAGGCAAGGCGGATAAAAGCGCGTGGAAGATGGACAGCATGCCGGTTTTGCGATACAATGGTCGCAAATCAAAAGAGAGGATGATGAGCATGCTGCGCTGTCCCAACTGCCATGGTGAGCTGAAAAGAGAAGAAAGGACCTTCCGCTGCCAGAATGGTCATAGCTTCGATGTCGCCAGACAAGGCTATGTCAATCTGCTGGTCAATGCCCGCAAAGAGACCGGCGACAACAAAGCGATGGTCAAGGCGCGCACTGCTTTTCTCGAACAAGGGCATTACCGCTGCCTGCGGCATGCGCTGCGCGGCATCGTGCAGGAGCTGCCGGTGCGGCTCATCGCGGACTGTGGCTGCGGGGAAGGCTATTATGCCCAGGCAGCGGCAGAAGCAGGCAAAGAGATCTTTGCGTTTGACATGAGCAAATACGCGCTGATGAAATGCGCGCGCCGCCATCCTGACATCCATGCCTTTGCGGCAAGCATCTACGATCTGCCACTGGAAGATGAATGCGTCGATATGGTGATGAGCATCTTTGCCCCGTTTGCGCAGACAGAATTTCTCCGGGTCCTCAAGCCAGGAGGCTATGTGCTCAAGGTAGGTCCGGCACATGATCATCTGCTGGAGCTGAAGCAAGTGCTTTATGAGCAGGTCTATGAGAACCATGAGGAGACCAAAAGCGATCCGGGGATGGCACTGTGCTTCACGCGAACGGTTCGTGATCAGATCACGGTAGAAGGTCAGGAGATGATCCATGCGCTCTTTCAGATGACCCCATATTATTACCGTTCTCCCCAAGCAGGGGTCAGCCGGCTGAATGCGCTCGCGCAGCTGCAGACACGCATCAGTTTCCGCATGGAGCTGTATCAAAAACAATAGCCGGACAGCGAGATCTGTGTTATACTGGAACGGTGTGAAATGAGGTGTATCAGATGGCTTTTGAATCCTTAACCGAAAGAATGAGCCAGGCGTTCAAGAACCTGACCGGTCAGGGAAAGCTGACAGAGAAGAACATGAACGACATGCTGAAGGAAGTGCGGATGTCACTGCTGGAAGCAGACGTCAACTATAAGGTGGTCAAGGACTTCATTGCCCGGGTCAAGGAACAGGCACTGGGCGAGACGGTCATGAAATCGCTGAATCCCAGCCAGATGGTCGTCAAGATCGTCCATGACGAGATCACGGATCTGCTGGGCACTGAGGAAACGGAGATCCATTATAAAAAAGAGGGCATCACTACCGTGATGATGGTGGGCCTGCAGGGTACCGGTAAGACGACGGCCAGTGCCAAGATCGCCAACCTGATGAAGAAGAAACAGAAGCGCCGGCCGTTGCTGGTCGCTTGCGATGTCATCCGTCCGGCCGCGATCGAGCAGCTGCAGACACTGGGTGAGAGCATCGGTGTCGATGTGTTTACCCTGGGCATAGAGACCGGCGCGCTGGAAACAGCCAGAAGCGCGATGACGTATGCACAGGAAAACGGTTATGACACGGTGCTTTTCGATACTGCCGGACGTCTGCATATCGATGAGGAACTGATGCGTGAGCTCAGCGATATCCGTGATCTTCTCCATCCAGACGAGATCCTGCTGACCGTGGACGCCATGACCGGACAGGATATCGTCAATGTGGCGCAGAGCTTCCATGATCAGCTCAATGTCAGCGGCCTGGTGCTGACCAAGCTCGATGGTGATTCTCGCGGCGGCGGCATCCTTTCGGTGCGCGCCATCACCAATGTGCCGGTCATGTTCGTCGGTCTGGGCGAAAAGATCGATGATCTGGATGTATTCCACCCCAGCCGCATGGCAGACCGTATCCTGGGCATGGGCGATGTGCTGACGCTGATCGAGCAGGCACAGGAAAAGATGGACATGGAGGCGTCCAAGAAGACGGCAGACCGTCTGATGCAGGGCACCTTCACGCTTGAGGACATGCTCGTGCAGTATCAGCAGATCAAGAAGATGGGATCGCTCGGCGGCATGATGAAGATGATCCCGGGCCTCAACAAGATGGCCGGCCAGATCGATGATGCCCGCGCCGAAGGAACCATTCGCAAGAGCGAGGCGATCATTCAGAGCATGACGCCATATGAGCGCGCCAATCCTGGCTGTCTGAAAGCATCACGCAAGAACCGCGTCGCCAAGGGCAGCGGCACCAGCGTGGCAGATGTGAACCGCATGCTTGCGCAGTTTGAGAAGATGCAGCAGATGATGAAGATGATGGGCAGCGGAAAGATGCCCAATATGGCTGCGCTGAAAAACATGGGCGGCGGCATGCCTGGATCCAGCAAGCATTCGGGATCTAAGAAGGCCAAGAAAAAACGCAAGAAAAGATGAAAGAAAACAGCGGATCATGTGCCGCTGTTTTCTTTCATCCTGGCGATGATCGCCCGAAGCTCAGGTTCCGTATAAGGCTGTTCCAGCGGCTCATGCACATAGAGCGCACGATCCATCGCGTGATCAGTGAGAAAATAGCGCTTTGTCACTGGGAGCAGGGAAGGGTGAGCGACTTCGACATAATCGAAGCAAATGTCGTTTTGCTCACCGATGATATGGCGCATCACAGGACTTTGAATCTGTCGAGGAAGATCAGAAGCGCTTGGCGTGACGAACAGGAAAGTGATCAAGGCGCTCAGCGGGATGATGATCAGCAGGGCATACAGCATGCCTGGTCCGAGGCTGACGCGGTGCTGGGTGAGCGCATCCACGGCTTCTGCGATCTGTGCGCCGCAGCGTTCCTCACGCAGCACCAGCAAGACGTAATACATTTGTTCGCTCAGCGTCCCGAGTTTTTTGCGTGCCATGTGAACACCCCTTTATCGAATATCGATATTGCAAGAAAAATTGGCTGTTAAGTAAAAATACTTGACACCTTTGGTTTCTCTGCTATAATGTCAGGGTGTGAAAAGCAGGAGGAAATGAAAAATGGTAAAACTGAGACTGAAAAGAATGGGTAAGAAAGGCGCGCCTTTCTATCGTATCGTAGCGGCAGACAGCCACTTCCCGCGTGATGGACGCTTCATCGAAGCAATCGGAACTTATGATCCGACCAGACATCCGTCCGCGATCACCCTGGATACAGAGCTGGCCATCAAATGGCTGAAGAACGGCGCACAGCCTTCTGACACAGTTCGCAGCATTCTGTCAAAAGAAGGAGTCCTGAAGCGTCTGCACGAAGAGAAAAACGCCAAATAATCATGGATTACGAGAAGGTTCTGCTTGATCTGATCAGACCGATCGTTGACGACAAGAACACGGTATCCGTGAAGCAGATGGAGAGCCTCGATGAGAACGAGATCTTGCTGTATGTGTATGCCGACAACGATGATGTTGCCCGTCTGATCGGACGCAGGGGCGTCATGGCAGGCTCGATCCGGCAGATGATGTCGGTCGCCGCTCGTGATGACCGCCGTCATGTGACGATCAAGTTCGAAGCATATTGAAGAGGATGCGCAGCGCATCCTTTTTTTGGAAAAGGGAGGTATATGGATGGAAACGGTAAAGATCGGCAAGATCGTGAATACCCACGGATTGAAGGGAGAGCTGAAGATCATCCCTTCCACGCATTTCATCGAAGAGCGTTTTGGCAAAGGCGCATCCATCCTGATCCGCAAGGACAGCGTTCACGTGCATGTGAAAGTAGAGCGGATGCGGGTCGACCGCGGCATGGTCTATGTCGTGCTGGAAGGATTGCACGACATCAATGACGTGGAGATCTACAAAGGCTGCGAGGTATTCATCGACAAAGCAGACCTGCACCCGCTCAGCGAGGATGAAGTCTACTATTCTCAGCTGATGGATTGTGAAGTCTATACGGATGAAGACGTCTATGTCGGCCGTGTCGTCGATGTGATCGAGACCGGCGCCAATGCCGTGCTGCGTGTGCAGCGCGAAAATGACAGCGTCCTGATCCCTTATGTGAAGGCTGTGGTCACCGCGGTCAATGTGGAAGAAAAGCGGATCGAGATCGAGGCGATGGAAGGATTGTTATGAAGATCACGGTGATCACCATCTTCCCAGAATTCTTTGACTCTTTTACGACGACCAGCATCATCAAGCGAGCCATCGATTCGGGCAAAGTGGAATTTGAGACCATTGATTTCCGCGATTTTACGCTCGATCGGCACCGGCATGTGGATGATACGCCCTATGGCGGCGGACAAGGGATGGTGCTTGCTCCTCAGCCGATCACTGACGCGCTGCGCAGCGTCAGGACGCCGCGCTCCCATGTGGTCATGATGACCCCGCAGGGAAAGACCTTCGATCAGCGCCAGGCGCTGCGGCTGGCACATCAGGATCATCTGATCTTTCTGTGCGGCCACTACGAAGGCTTTGACGAGCGCATCCGCGCTTATGTGGATGAGGAGATCAGCATCGGGGATTATGTCCTTACCGGCGGTGAGCCGGCCGCGATGGTCGTCTGTGACGCCATCATACGCCTGCAGGAAGGCGTGATCCTGGAACAGTCTCACGCGGACGATTCTTTCTCAGACGGTTTGCTGGAATATCCGCAATACACGAAGCCCGCTCAGTTTGAAGGGATGACCGTTCCGGAGGTGTTGCTCAGCGGGCACCATGCCAATATCCGACGCTGGCGGCTGAAGCAGTCGCTGCTGCGCACCTTGCAGCGGCGTCCTGACTTGCTGGAAGAACGCGAGTTCACTGAGGAGGAATTGAAGCTGCTTGAGGAATTATGCCTGGAAAGATCAAAAAATATTTGCGATGAATGAAAATCTATGGTATTATTTTGTGGCCTGAGTGGCCGTGGTTCCGCTGATCATAAGATGTATGAACCCAACGCATTGAATAAAGAAAAGGAGACGTCATTAACATGAACATGAATTTAGTCAACGAAGTGACCAGATCACAGCTCAATCCGAATGTGCCTTTCTTTAAATCAGGAAGCACAGTCCGCGTACACGTAAAGATCAAGGAAGGCGATAAGTCCCGTATCCAGGTATTCGAGGGCGTGGTCGTTGCCAAGAAAGGCGGAGGCATCGCTGAGACGTTTACTGTCCGCAAGATCTCCAACCAGATCGGTGTGGAGAGAACGTTCCCGCTGCATTCTCCGATCATCGATAAGATCGAAGTTGTCCGCAAGGGTAAGGTAAGAAGAAACAAGCTGACTTATCTGCGCAATCGTTCTGGAAAGGCAGCACGTATCAAGGAAATCCGTTAATGAAAGAAGGGGCTGGCATGATTGCCGCCTTTTCTTTTTTTGATGTACCATAAGCTGAAATTGCGATATAATAAATGAGCATTGTGAGGATGAAAGATATGGAACTACAGGAAGAAAGACAGACAAATGAGAAGAAACGCAGATTCGGGCTGGAACTGCTTGATTTCGTCAAGATCCTGCTCGTGTGTTTTATCGTTGCCTTCGGCATCAAGACATTCATCGCCCGTCCGGTGTTCGTGGAAGGCAGCAGCATGTATCCGACGCTTCAGGACGGGGAATTCGGATTTACCAATCTGCTGGGTCTCTCGCTTGAGGGAGTGAACCGCGGTGACATCGTGATCGTGGAAGAAGGCAGCGAATACTGGGTCAAACGCGTGATCGGCCTGCCCAACGAGACGATCGAATGCCGCGACAATGTCGTCTACATCAACGGCGAGCCGCTGGACGAGCCGTATCTGGACAGTGATTATGTGAAGGATATCGAAAACAATCAGGGCTATTTCACCAGCGATTTTGAGGCGATCGAACTGGGCAGCGACGAGTATTTCGTGATGGGAGATAACCGCGTCGTTTCAGCGGATTCCCGTGTGGTCGGTCCGTTCAGCCGTTCTCAGATCGTCGGCAAAGGCGTGCTCGTGCTTCTGCCGCTTGATCAGCTGGGCTATAAGAATCAATGAGCAAACAGGAGGGATGCGTTTGAAAGAGCGGAAAAAACTGATCAGCGTGCTTGAATTTCTGCGCGCGCTCGCGCTGGCCACGCTGCTGCTGACACTGTTCATGACATTTGTGCTGCGTCCGATGCAAGTGGCCGGCGGATCGATGGCGCCGCTTTTGCAGGACGGCGAGCGCGTGCTCATCAATGTGCTGGGCGGCATGGTGAAGACACCCCAGCGTTTTGATGTCGTCGTGGTCAGACATGAAGATGAGCTCTGGGTCAAGCGTGTGATCGCCCTTCCTTATGAACGAGTGAGCTGGCATGACGATACGCTGTATATCGATGGTGAGCCGGTGGATGAGCCGTTCCTCGATAAAGGATATATGCAGGAAGTTCGGCAGGCGCTGCAAAGCGATGTCTTCAGTGCCGATATGGAGGAGCGGACGATGGGCGCGGATGAATACTTGCTGGCAGGAGACAACCGGCCTTTCTCACTAGACAGCCGCAACCTGCAGGCAGGGACATTTCAGCGGAGGGACATCATTGCCAACGGCCTGTTCATCGTATGGCCGCTGAATGAAATGAGGTGGATCGACTGATGGAAGAAAACAAGAGCAAATTGAACATCCAGTGGTTTCCTGGTCATATGACCAAGGCGAAACGGCAGATGGAGGAGCATCTGAAAATGGTGGATATGGTCATCGAGCTTAGGGATGCGCGCATTCCGGATGCCAGCAAAAACCCGCTGATCGATGAGCTGACCGCCCATAAGCCGCGCTTGATCCTGCTGAGCAAGAAAGATAAGGCTGATCCGCAGATCAGCGCCGCGTGGATCGCTGCGCTGGAAAAAGCAGAAGTCAAGGCGATGGCCGTGGATCTGCTGCATGAGAAGCTGGAGAAGCGCATCACTGCCGCGGCGCAGGAACTGATGAAGGCGAAGATCGAACGCATGAAGCGCCGCGGCATGCGACCCCGGGCCATCCGCGCCATGGTCGTCGGCGTGCCCAATGTCGGCAAGTCCACCTTGATCAACGCGCTGGCTCATCGCCGTGCGGCCGTGACCGGCGATCGGCCGGGCGTGACCAAGGCGCTGCAATGGGTCAAGGTCGGCAATAGCCTTGAGCTGCTGGATACCCCAGGCGTGCTCTGGCCGAAGTTCGAGGATGAAGAAGCGGCGCTGCGCCTGGCCGTGACCGGCGCGATCCGCGATGAGATCCTTCCCCTGGAGGAAGTGGCTTTCTGGGCCATGGAATATCTGCAGCAGCACCAGCCGCAGCTGTTACAGGAACGCTATGGGATCACGCTGAGCGAGCGTCCCTATGACAACTTGCTGGAGATCGGCCGCAAGCGCGGCTATCTCATGAATGGCGAGGTCGATGAAAAGCGGCTGATCACCGCGTTTTTGCGAGAGATCAGAGACGGCAAGATCGGAGCCGTCAGCTGGGAGCATCCCCATGAAGATCGAACATACTCATGAGATCGCGTGGTGGGATGCCGGAATGAAGCATATCATCGGACTGGATGAGGCAGGCCGGGGCCCGATCGCCGGGCCGCTGGTCGTGGCCGGCGTCTGCTTTTCTCCGTATTATGCCCACGAAGAGATCTATGATTCCAAGAAGCTCAGCGAGAAGAAGCGTGAACAGCTCTATGATGAGATCATGGCCCAGGCCTTGGAGACACATGTCGTGATCGTAGATCCGCAGACCGTGGATGAAAAGAATATCTATCGCGCGACGCAGGATGCGATGCAGCAGATCGTGGATGCGTTCGTGCGCAAAGACGGTGTGCTGACAGATGCCATGCCGCTTCCTGCCTGTACATTGCCTTGTGAGCCGCTGATCAAAGGCGATATGAAAAGCGTGAGCATCGCTGCGGCCAGCATCCTGGCCAAGGTGACCCGCGACCGCATCATGAAAGGCTATGACGCGCAGTATCCCCAATATGGGTTTGCCCGTCATAAGGGCTATCCGACCAAAGCGCACCTGCAGGCGCTGGAAACTTATGGCGTGCTGCCGATCCACCGTCGCAGCTATGCGCCGGTGCGTGAGGCGCTCATGCCGCATCTCGATCTGTGTTTCGATGCGCACGATCAGCATTGAAGAGCCATGCGGCTCTTTTTATATGGAAAAATCAGAATAATCAAAGATGTTGCAAAATAAATCAGAATCATGTATATTGAAATCAGAGAAATGAGGTGATCAGATGTTTACTTGGGTGCGTTCCTCCGGAGCAGGGATGACGCTGACCATCAGCGAGGGCGCGCTGACGCTGAACAGCGCTGCTGCCGCACGCTTTCAAGATGTCCGCTATGTGATGGTAGGCATCGACAAGGAGCATGGGCAGATCGCGCTGAAGCCGGTCACCCGCCGCATGCAGGAACAGGGAACGATCCCCGCCGACGCGCTTTACCGCATCAGTGTCGGCAAAGGCTATGCCCGCGTCACGAGCAAGGGGCTCATCCAGCAGCTGCGTGAATGCTTTTCCTGCCCGTTTGACAACACGAAGCTGCCGGCTCATTATGATGAAGAAGAAGACATGCTGATCGCGCAGTGCATAAAAGGAGGGGATGTGCGTTGATCTGGATATGGACCGGAGTGCTCGTCGGGGCGCTCATCATCGAACTGGCCACGCCAACCGCGCTCATCAGCGTCTGGTTTGCGCTCGGCGCGCTGGCCGCATTGCTGGCCGCGCTGTTCGCCTTGCCGCTGTGGGGACAGCTCATCGCTTTCGCGCTGGTCTGTGTGCTTTCCTTGTGCATCATCCGGCCGCTCGCTGCCCGCGCGCTGCGCGGCAATGTGGTGGCGACGAACGCTGACCGTCTGATCGGTACCACGGCCATCGTGGAAGAGCACATCAGTCCGCAGAAATGGGGCAGCGTGCGTGTGCAGGGGCGCGTATGGAGCGCCGTGAGCATGGATGGCTCATCGGTGGAGCCTGGCACACGTGTGCGCATAAAGGCAATCGAGGGCGCCAAGCTCATCGTCATGCCCATACATGGGCCGAAAGGAGAAGAACATGTTTGATTCATTATTTCCGATCATCCTGACCGTGATCCTCATCGTGCTGCTGGCCGTGGTGCTGATGTATATCGTACGCATCGTCCCGCAGGCCAATTCCTATGTGATCGAGCGCCTGGGCGCCTATCATTCCACCTGGGGGACCGGCATCCATGTGCTCATCCCGTTCATCGACCGGGTGTCCAACCGCGTGACGCTCAAGGAGATCGTAAAAGACTTTGCGCCGCAGCCGGTCATCACCAAGGATAATGTAACGATGCAGATCGATACGGTCGTCTATTATCAGATCACCGACCCTAAGCTGTATACGTATGGCGTGGTCGGACCGGTGACCGCCATCGAGAATCTGACCGCGACCACGCTGCGCAATATCATCGGTGAGCTGGAGCTCGACCAGACACTGACGAGCCGCGATGTGATCAATACGAAGATGCGCGCCATCCTCGATGAAGCGACCGATCCATGGGGCATCAAGGTCAACCGCGTCGAAGTGAAGAACATCTTGCCGCCGCGCGATATCCAAGAGGCGATGGAGAAGCAGATGCGCGCTGAACGCGAGCGCCGCGAGGCCATCCTGCGCGCTGAAGGAGAAAAGCGCAGCGCGATCCTGAGCGCCGAGGGCGACAAGGAAGCGATGGTGCTGCGCGCCAATGCCAAGAAAGAGGCCATGATCGCTGAAGCAGAAGGAAAGGCCCAGGCGACAGAACGGCTGTATGCGGCGCAGGCTCGCGGCATCGAGATGATCAAGAACGCTGATCCTGACCGTGCTTATCTGACCCTGAAGAGCCTGGAGACATATGGACAGCTGGCCGATGGCAAGGCGACCAAGATCATCGTGCCCAGTCAGCTGCAGGATGTGGCGAGCATGCTCACCGCAGCCAAGGAATTCCTCAGTGAGCCAAAAGAGTGACCGGATACCCGGTCTTTTTTAGTGAGGGCGTGAGACAGGCACGTATGAGAAGGGCAGGAGGGATCAGATGAGAGAACAGATTCTTTGTTACGCGCTGCGCTATCATGGCGATTGGAGCAAGATCGCCAAGGCCATCGCCAGCGATGAGGAATGGCGTGCCTGTACTTGCGCATATGATTATGTGACCTTAGGCGAAGCGCATTATCCAAGCGCTTTCCTCAGTCTGCGCTTTCCGCCATGGATCGTATTTTACCGCGGTTCGCTCCAGCTGTGCGCCCGCGCGGCTGTCAGCGTCATCGGGGCGCGTCGTGCCAGTCATGAGGGGCTGCGGGCATGCGCACGGGTCACATCTATCCTTGCTCAGCGTTATGTCATCGTCTCTGGCTTGGCGAAAGGCATCGATGCCTGTGCTCATCGCTGCGCGCTGCCACAGGGGACGATCGGGGTAATCGGCTGCGGCATCGATGTCGTCTATCCCAAAGAAAATGCCGCGCTGTATGCGGCCATGGCCGCTGATCATCTCATCCTGAGCGAATATCCGCCGGGCACGCCGCCGCTGGCTGCGCATTTTCCCTGGCGCAACCGCCTGATCGCCGCTCTGGGCAGCTCGCTCATCGTCATCGAGGCCACCCCGCGCAGCGGCACCATGCACACTGTCAGTGAGGCGCTGTCGCTCTCCCGTCCGATCTACTGTCTGGCACGCTCTTTTCTGGAAACGACATATACGGGAAATGGGCTGCTCATCCAGCAAGGCGCGTCGATACTGACAGGGGAAGATGACGTGAAAGAAATTTAAAATCATTGACAAACGCTGAAAAAGTGCAAATAATAAGAAGCAATGAAATGAGGAACGGAGGCAGACAGAATGAAAAATCTTGTGATCGTAGAGTCACCTTCAAAATCGAAGACGATCGAGAAATATCTGGGCAGCGACTATCATGTCGTCTCCAGCAAAGGACATATCCGTGACCTTGCGACCACCGGCAAGGGCGGTCTGGGCATCGATGTCGAAAACGGCTTCATCCCCAACTATAAGATCAGCTCTGACAAGAAAGAGGTCGTCAAAGACCTGCAGAAACTGGCTAAGAAAAGCGACCACGTCTATCTGGCGAGCGACCCCGACCGTGAAGGAGAAGCCATCGCGTGGCATCTGGCCACGGTGCTTGGGCTCGACATGAATGAAGACAACCGCATCGTGTTTCATGAGATCACGAAGCAGGCGATCCTGGAAGCAATGAAGCATCCGCAGAAGATCGATCAGGATCTGGTGAAATCACAGGAAACCAGGCGCATGCTGGACCGCATCATCGGCTTCCGCCTTTCCAAGCTGCTGCAAAACAAGATTCAGTCAAAGTCCGCCGGCAGAGTGCAGTCGGTCGCCCTGCGGCTGATCGTGGAGCGTGAAAACGAGATCCGCAAGTTCAAGAAAGAAGAGTACTGGACCCTGGATGCGCTGTGCCATAAAGGCAAGAGCCGCTTTACGGCCGGCTTGCAGAAAGTGGATGGCAAGAAAGCCAAGCTGAAGAATAAGGAAGAGACCGATGCCATCATCACGCGCTGCGCGCAAGGACCTTTTGTCGTCAGCAACATCGAACGCAAGGTAAAGAAGAAAGAGCCGAAGATGCCTTTCATCACGTCGACGCTGCAGCAGGAAGCCAGCAACAAGCTTGGCTTTGGCGCAAAGAAGACGATGCAGATCGCGCAGAAGCTGTACGAAGGCATCGATCTGGGCGGACGCAGCGAAGGTCTCATCACCTATATGCGAAGCGATTCCACCCGTCTTTCTCCGGTATTCCTCAATGACGCGTTCCATTACATCGAAACGATCTATGGCAAGGAATACCGCGGCCGTGCGCGTCAGAAAAATGATGAGAACGCGCAGGACGCGCATGAGGCCATCCGCATGACCAACGTGATGAACACGCCGGAGAGCGTGAAGCAATATCTTACCAATGATCAGTACAAGCTGTATCACTTGATCTACAGTCGGACGATGGCGTCGCTGATGGCGCCGGCCAAGAGCGATGCCGTCAGCGTGCAGATCGACAGCTGCGGCTGTCAGTTCACGGCAAATGGCTCGACGCTGACTTTCGATGGCTATCTGAAGGTCTATGGCAAATATGAACAAGTCAAGGACGATGTGCTGCCGCCGCTGGAAGCCGGTGAGACGCTGGAAAAAGTGAAGCTCGAAGGCAAGCAGCACTTCACTGAGCCGCCGCTGCGTTACAGCGAGGCACGCCTGATCAAGGAGCTGGAGGAAAAAGGCATCGGCCGTCCGAGCACCTATGCCATGATCATCGATACCTTGCAGGCCCGCGGCTACGCGACACTGGAAAAAAGCAGCGAGACCAGCCGCACCAAGGTATTCGTGCCCAGCGAGCAAGGCGAGCTGACCGACCAGAAGCTGCAGGAATATTTCAGCAGCGTCATCAATGTTTCTTATACCGCTGGCATGGAGTCACATCTGGATGAGATCGCCAATGGCAAGCGCAACAATATCGAAGAGCTGCAGCAGTTCTGGGACAAATTCGATCCGCTGGTGCAGAATGCCTATGATCATATGGAGAAACGCGAGCTGGAGCGCACCGGCGAGCTGTGCCCGGAATGCGGTAGCGAGCTGGTCTACCGCAACGGCCGTTATGGCAAGTTCGTCTCTTGCATCAATTTTCCCAAATGCCGCTATACGAAGAGCGAGGAGGAACCGCAGCAGAGCGATGAAGTGTGCCCGAACTGCGGCGCCCGCATGGTGATGAAGAAAGGCCGCTATGGCAGCTTCCTTGCCTGCAGCAACTATCCGCAGTGCAAGACGATCAAGAGCCTGAAGGAAAAAGCCAAGCCGGAGCCGACCGGGGAACTGTGCCCGGAGTGCGGACATGAGCTGGTGCGCCGCAAGTCGCGCTATGGCACGACCTTCATCGGCTGCAGCAACTATCCTAAATGCCGTTATATCAAGAAAGAGCCTAAGGTGGCGAAAAAGAAACAGGAAGCGGCGGCAGAAAGCGGGGAAAGCGCATGAAGCCCGTGATCGTCGTCGGCGCCGGCCTGGCTGGCTGTGAGGCTGCCTGGCAGCTGGCACAGCGCGGCATCGCGGTGCGCCTCATCGAGATGAAGCCTAAGCAATTCTCGCCTGCGCATCACAGTGAACAGTTCGCTGAGCTTGTCTGCTCGAATTCACTGCGCAGCGATGCGCTGGACAACGCGGTCGGCATCCTCAAGGAAGAGATGCGCATGCTTGATTCGCTCATCATGAAAAGTGCCGATCTGCACCGGGTGCCGGCCGGCAGTGCCTTGGCCGTCGACCGGGAAGGCTTTTCGGCCTGGATCACCAGGACATTGCGTGATCATCCGCTCGTGGAGATCGTGCATGAAGAAGTGAAGACGATCCCTGAGGGAGCGGTGATCATCGCCAGCGGCCCGCTCACCTCGGATGCCTTGGCAGAAGATATCCGCGCTTTCCTGCATGAGGATTATTTTCATTTTTATGATGCGGCCGCGCCGATCATCGAAAAAGATTCCATCGACTTTACGAAGGCATACCGCAAATCGCGTTATGATAAGGGTGATGCGGATTACATCAACTGCGCGATGGACGAAGCGCAGTTCGACCGCTTTTATGAAGAGCTGATCCATGCTGAGTGTGCCGAGGTGCATGACATCGACCGCCAGATCTACTTTGAGGGCTGCATGCCCTTTGAGGAGATGGCGCGCCGCGGCCGCAAGACATTGTTGTTTGGACCGATGAAGCCGGTCGGGCTGGAACGTCCGGATGGCAGCCGCCCTTATGCGGTCGTGCAGCTGCGGCAGGATAACGCCGTGGATACGCTCTATAATGTCGTCGGCTTCCAGACCCATTTGAAATGGGGAGAGCAGAAACGTCTGCTTTCGATGATCCCAGGACTGGAAAACTGCAGCATCGTGCGCTATGGCGTGATGCACCGCAATTCGTATCTGTGCGCGCCCAAGGTGCTGAAGCCGACTTACCAGTGCGTGCTGCGCGATGATCTGTTCTTTGCTGGACAGATGTGCGGTGTGGAGGGCTATGTCGAAAGCGCGGCCAGCGGCCTGCTTGCCGGCATCAATATGGCGCGGCTCATGCAGGGAAAAGAACCGCTGGTCTTCCCGGACACTTGCATCATGGGCAGCATGGCGCATTATATCACCCATGCCAGCGCTGCGTATTTTCAGCCGATGAATGCCAATTTTGGCATCGTGCGGCTAAAGGAAAAGGTCCGCAAGCAACACCGGCGCCAGGCGGTGTGCGCCGCCGCGCTGCAAGAGATCAAAGAACTGAAGGAAGCGCTGTAGATGCAAGAGTATCTGGAGCGCTTCCTGCGCTATATCGCGATGCGCAATACGGCCAGCGCGCATACCCAGGACGCTTACCGCCGCGATATCGAGGGCTTCCTGGCCTTCCTGAGGCAGGAGGGGATCGATTCGCTGGAAGATGTGGACCGTATCGTCATGATGAATTACATCGCTTCCCTGAGCACGGACGCAAAGGGGCATCCATGCGCGAACGCGACCATTGCGCGTCATATCTCCTCGGTGCGCTCATTTTATCATTACCTCAATGAATATATGGGCATCCAGGCCACTCCGCTGCAAGAGGTGAGAGGACCGCGCATCGGCAGGAAGATCCCGGAATTTCTCTTTGTCAGCGAGATGAAGACCTTCCTGGAGAGCATCGATGTGCAAACGCCGCAGGGACAGCGTGACCGCGCGCTGTTTGAGCTGATGTATGCGTGCGGCCTGCGCGTCAGTGAAGCGGTGTCGCTCACCCTGGAGCGTTTTGATGATGAACAGCGCGTGCTGCGGGTGCTGGGCAAAGGCGACAAGGAGCGCATCGTTCCTTTCTATGCAGCGATCGGGAAACGGGTGCGCGCCTATATCCGCGAGGTCCGCGTCCAGTGGGTGAAGGAGGAGCATGGCGTGCTCTTTGTCAATCAGCGTGGGCGGCCGCTGACCTCCCGGGGCGTACAATACCTGATGCAGAAGCAGTGTGAGCGCTGCGAGCTGAGCATCCGTGTCCACCCGCACATGTTCCGTCACAGCTTTGCGACGCATCTGCTTGACAATGGGGCAGATATCCGCGTGGTGCAGGAGCTGCTCGGTCATGCCTCGCTCTCCACTACGCAGATCTATATGCATGTGAGCAGAGAAAGGCTTCGTCAGGCGTATGAATCTGCGCATCCATTAGCAGGAAAGCGATCCTGCGGCTGAAAAATGCCATATCAGTCGCAGGATCACAGATTCTGTATGAGCAAGTGCAACGATCATTTTTTGCCTTCTGAGCGCTGCATTTGCTTTTTCGTTTCATGGAAGTGATTTTTTTTGCGATCCACGGTTGCAAAGCCGCCTGGCTGTGCTATAATGAAAAAGCGCGTAAATGCGCGAAAAGACACACATCATGGATTCATCCGCCCGTGCTTTGCGCCGGTGTACGGCATTGATAAAGTTGCGGATGTTGGAAATGATGGAGGTTCAACGGAAAGAGAGGAATATACCTATGTCAGTCGTTTCAATGAGAAAATTGCTCGAAGCCGGTGTTCACTTCGGACATCAGACACGCAGATGGAACCCGAAGATGAAGCCGTACATCTACACGAGCCGCAACAACGTCTACATCATCAACCTGGAGAAGACGCTGGAGAAGCTCGATATCGCTTATGCCGCAATGAAGGATATCGCGGAGAAGGGCGGAAAGGTGCTGTTCGTCGGCACGAAGAAGCAGGCGCAGACCGTCGTTGTTGAAGAAGCGCTGCGCAGCGGTTCCTTCTTTGTCAATCAGAGATGGCTGGGCGGCCTGATGACCAACTTCCGCACCATCCAGAAGCGCGTGAAGCGTTTGGTGGAGATCGAGGAGATGGAAGCCAGCGGCAAGCTGGATCTGTATCCGAAGAAGGAAGTTGCGCAGATCAAGAAAGAAAAGGCTCGTCTGGAAAACTTCCTGGGCGGAATCAAGGAGATGAAGAAGCTGCCGAACGCGATCTTCGTCATCGACCCGAAGGAAGAGCACAATGCGGTCGCAGAGGCAAAGAAGCTGGGCATCCCGGTATTCGCCATGGTCGACACCAACTGCGATCCGGAAGCTGTAGATTACCCGATCCCGTCTAACGATGACGCGATGCGTTCTGTCAAGCTGATCACGACGCTGATGGCTGACGCGATCGTGGAAGCAAAGGGCGGACTGCTGAGCGTTGCGCACAGCCAGGATGAGAATGAAAATGATGTCACGATGAAGGATGTCATCATCAATGTCGAGGAGCAGATCGCGGAGAACGAAAGACGCCGCCGTCAGAGAAATGAGGAGCGCCGCAACCGCCGTCCGTACGACCGCAAGCGCCGTGATGGCAGAGCACCGTTCCAGAAGAAGGAAGGACCAAGAGCGGCCGAGCCGAAGGCAGAGGCCAAGAGCGAGGCAAAACCGGCAGAAACTGCCGCTGCTGAATAAGCATTGAAGGAGGAGACGAGCATGATCACTGCAAGCTTAGTAAAAGAATTACGTGAAAAGACCGGCGCAGGCATGATGGACTGCAAGAAAGCCCTGACTGAGTGTGACGGCGACATCAGCAAGGCCATCGACTGGCTGCGCGAAAAAGGCATCGCCAAAGCGGCAAAGAAATCTGGCCGCATCGCTGCGGAAGGCCTGAGCCGTGTTGCCGTAGATGGCAATGTCGGTGTGATCTTCGAAGTGAATTCCGAAACGGATTTCGTGGCTAAGAACGATCAGTTCCTGACGGTGCTCGACACCATCCAGAAGGTGCTGATCGAGAAGCGTCCGGCTGACCTCGCTGCAGCGCTGGCTTGCGAGAGCGAGCAGGGCACGCTGGAGGAAGTCATCACCAACGCGACGGCAACCATCGGAGAGAAGATCACGCTGCGTCGCTTCGCCATCGTGGAAAAAGGCGATGATGAGTTCTTCGGCGCATATATGCACATGGGCGGAAAGATCTCCGTGCTTGCAAAGCTGAGCGGCAAGGAAGACGCTGCTGTAGCCAAGAACATCGCGATGCAGATCGCCAGCATGTCTCCGGCATACATCACTCGTGATGAGATTCCGGCGGATGTGGTCGAGCATGAACGCGGTGTGCAGATGAACATCATGAAGGAAGATCCGAAGATGGCCGGCAAGTCCGAAGATATGCTTGCCAAGATCATCGAAGGAAAGATCTCCAAGCACTTCAAGGATCAGTGCCTGATGGATCAGGAATTCTTCCTGAATCCGGATCAGAAGGTTTCCGCTTTCCTGAAGCAGAACGCTGCTTCCGTGGATTCTTTCATCCGCTATGCGGTCGGTGAAGGAATCGAAAAGAAAGAGGAAAACTTCGTAGAAGAGGTCATGAGCCAGATCAAAGGCTGATCATAAAGAAGGCGGTATTGTTGCGAATGCCGCCTTTTTTTGAGGACTTCAGAGGTAATGATAAAAAACCGGTGGTAAAGGTCGGTGTTTTATTGTATAATTATCAAGATGAATTGAGTGTTTTCATAACACAGAAGGGACCATACTATATATGTACAACAGAGTATTGTTAAAGCTGAGCGGAGAGGCGCTTTCCAGCGCGGAATACGCCTTTGATCCCAAATTGCTTTCCCGGCTTGCGGATGAGCTGAATGAAGTGCACCAGCTGGGGATCGATCTGGCCATCGTGGTCGGCGGCGGCAACTTCATCCGCGGCAAGATGATGGAGCAGATGGGCGTTGACCGGGTACAAGCCGACTATATGGGCATGCTGGGCACGGTGATCAATGCCTTGGCGGTGCAGAATGCGCTGGAACAAAAAGGCGTGCCGACGCGGGTGCAGACCGCGATCGAAATGCAGAAGGTAGCAGAACCATTTATCCAGCGGCGGGCCATCCGCCATCTCGAGAAAGGCCGCGTGGTCATCTTTGGCGCGGGAACAGGCAGTCCGTATTTCTCTACGGACACGACAGCTGCGTTGCGCGCCAGCGAGATCGGCGCCGATGTGATCCTGATGGCCAAGAACGGCGTGGACGGCGTCTATGACAGCGACCCGAAGAAGAATCCCAACGCCCGCAAGTTCGATCGGCTTTCGTACATGGAACTGCTTCAGCGTGAGCTGCAGGTCATGGATTCCACGGCGACGAGCATGTGCATGGATAATGACATCGACCTGATCGTCTTCAATATGAATGAGCCAGGAAATATCCTGAAGGCGGTCAAGGGCGACATCGCCGGAACGATCATCACCAGAAAGATATTGGAGGATAAGTAAATGAAACAGATTCTTGATGCAGTAGAAAAAAAGATGGACAAGGTGCTGGATAATCTTGAAGCGAATCTGCGCACGATCCGCACCGGCCGCGCCAACGCGAATATGCTGGAACGCGTCAGCGTAGAATACTATGGAAGCCCGACGCCGATCAATCAGATCTCTTCCATTCAGGTCGTCGAGGGACGTCAGCTGCTCGTTAAGCCGTATGACCGTTCCATCTTGAAAGAGATCGATCACGCGATCGGCGCTGCCAATCTGGGGCTGGTGCCGCAGAATGACGGTGAGGTCATCCGCATCAATGTGCCGGCTCTGACCGAGGATCGCCGCAAGGAACTGGCTAAGGAGGCGCATAAATATGGCGAAGAAGCAAAGGTCGCCATCCGCAATAACCGCCGTGAGGGAAATGATATGGTCAAGAAAGACAAAGAGCTTACGGAGGACATGAAGAAAGACGCGCAGGAAAAGATCCAGAAGACGACCGACAGCCATGTCAAGAAGATCGATGCCATGGTCAAGGAAAAAGCAGATGAAATCATGTCAGTATAACGAATGACAAGTGAATACCCACAGAACTGTGGGTTTTGCTTTATCGGGCTGTCTTCAGGACAGCGACAGGAGGAACATATGGACAGAAAGATCCCTCGGCACATTGCCATAATCATGGATGGAAACGGGCGCTGGGCAAAGGCGCAGGGGCTGCCGCGCACAGCAGGACATAAAAAAGGCGCGGACATGATCCGCACCATCGCGGTGGAATGCAGCCGGCTTTCTGTGGAGGTGCTTACCCTTTATGCGTTCTCTACGGAAAACTGGAAACGTCCTCAGGATGAGGTCAGCTATCTATGCGGCCTGCCTAAGCTTTTTTTCAACCGCTATATCCGTGAGCTCAATGAGCGCAATATCCGCGTTTGCTTTATCGGTGAGCTTGAACGTTTCCCGCAGGAAACACGGGCTGTCATCGAGGATGCGGTCCGTATCACTGCGGGCAATACCGGGCTCGTCCTCAATATCGCGATCAATTATGGCTCACACCGGGAGATCGTGCTGGCTGCGCGGGCCTATGCGCAGGATGTGGCAGAGGGCAAGATCAGCAACGATATCGATGAAGAGGGCTTTGCGCATTATCTGATGACCAGCGGCTATCCGCCGGTAGATCTGATGATCCGCACCAGCGGGGAGCTGCGTATCTCTAATTTTCTCCTCTGGCAGATCGCCTATGCCGAGCTCATCTTTACGCCAGTGGCATGGCCGGATTTTGATGAGGCTCAGCTGAATGCCTGCATCGATGAGTTTTCCGGACGGGACCGGCGGTATGGCGGGGTAAAAGGATGAAGACGCGCGTCATCACGGCCCTGCTTCTGGTCGTCATCTTGTTCCCGATCATCGCCTTTGGCGGCATTCCTTTCCGTCTGCTGGAATTGTTTGTCGTCATCGTCGGCGGGCTGGAGTTCATGAACCTCTCATCCCGCAGCCGCAAATGGCCGCTGGTCATCCGCCCGCTGGCCATCCTCTTCGTGACGGCGCTTTATCTCGTCAGCATCTTTCAGGAAGGCTTTTTGTTTCCGCTGCTGAGCGCGGTCATCCTGTTCTTTCTTTCTGTGCCGGTCTTTACCGAGCATTTCACTTCTAATGACGCGTTTTTGTGCATTTCTTATGTGATGCTGTTCTTTTTCACCCTGCATGCCCTGGAACAGGTGCAGACGCACCCGGCCTACATCTGGCTGATCATCGTCGCGACATATGGCTGCGATACCGGCGCGTATTTCGGCGGACGTTTCTTCGGCCGTCATAAGATGAATGAGCGGGTCTCGCCCAAGAAGACATGGGAAGGCGCGATATGCGGCTGGATCAGCGGCTTCGTGCTCTCTCTTTTGATCGGCACGGCATTTAATGTCCTGATGCCGGGAATGGACACGCGGGTGTTCTTGCTTTCCTGCCTGATCTTGCCGCTGAGCGGGCAATATGGCGATCTTTCCTTCAGCGCGATGAAACGCTGCTATGGCCGCAAGGATTTCGGCCATCTGCTGCCAGGACATGGCGGCGTGCTCGACCGGCTTGACTCACTGATCTTTAATTTCTTATGCTTCGGCATTTTGTATATGGTGGTGATGACTCTGTGAAACGAATCGTATTGCTGGGCGCCAGCGGCTCCATCGGCATGCAGACCATCGATGTGGTCACGCATCACAGCGATCGCTTCTGTATCTGTGCCCTCAGCGTCGGCCATAACCTTGCGCAGCTGGAAAAGCTGCTTGCGCAGCTGCCGCAGGTGCGCAAGGTCTGCGTAGCAGAAGAGCAGGACCATGAACGGCTCAGCCGCAAATATCCGCAGCTGGATTGGTATTGGGGCGAAGAAGGCCTGCTTGCGCTGGCGGCATGGAGCGAATATGATCTGCTCGTCAACGCTGTGGTCGGTTTCCGCGGCCTGCATCCGACGTTGTGCGCCATCTCTCATCGTCATGATGTGGCATTGGCCAACAAAGAGAGCCTCGTTGCCGGCGGAGAGCTGGTCAAGGCCGCTTTGCGCGAACACGGGGTGAACCTGTATCCGATCGATTCGGAACATTCTGCGATCTTTCAGTGTCTGCGGGGCAATGACCCCAAAGAGGTGCGCCGGCTGATCATCACGGCCAGCGGCGGCAGCTTCCGCGACCGCACGCGCGAAGAGCTCACTGCGGTCAGCGTGAAAGAAGCGCTGCATCATCCCAACTGGAACATGGGCGGGCGCATCACGATCGACAGCGCTACTATGATGAACAAGGGGTTCGAAGTGATCGAGGCGCATCACCTCTTTGAGCTTCCGTATGAGCAGATCGATGTGCTCATCCACCGGGAGAGCGTCATCCACTCCATGGTCGAATATCAGGATCACGCGATCATCGCGCAGCTGGGCAGTGCTGATATGCGGGTGCCGATCCAGTATGCGCTGAGCTATCCGCACCGCCTGGTGATGGAGCAGGCGAAGCCTTTTGATTTCATGAACTATCCGCAGCTGCATTTTGAAGCAGCCAGCTTTGCGCGGTGGCCATTGCTTGCGGCCGCGTATGATACGGGAAAGAAAGGCGGCAATCTGGGCGCGGTCATGAACGGCGCCGATGAGATGGCCGTAGAGCTGTTTCTGAAGGGAGCCATCGGCTTTCTGGATATCGAGCATAGCGTGATCGACGCTTTGGCACAGGCTGATTTTGTGCCAGATCCCGATTATGCCGTGCTGGAGAAAAGCGACGCGTGGGCACGGGCCTTCGTGCGCGAGAAATGGAAAGGAGCTTTCTGATGAATATCGGTTCAATTGTGCTGGGCATCCTCGCCTTTGTCGTCTTGCTCAGCGTGATCATCATCATCCATGAGCTTGGCCATCTGATCACGGCCAAGAAATTTGGGGTCTATTGTCATGAGTTTTCCATTGGCATGGGACCTAGGCTATGGCATCATCAGTTCAAAGAGACAACGCTGTCGCTGCGCGCCATCCCCTTTGGCGGCTATGTGATGATGGCGGGGGAAGACGACGGCAGCGAAGAAGTTGAAGAAATGAAAAATGTGCCGGAAAACCGCCGGCTGAATGGCATCGCCGCCTGGAAGCAGGTCATCATCATGGCGGCTGGCGCTTTCATGAACATCATGCTCGCATGGGTCATCCTCATCGGCATTAACATGGTACAGGGATATGTCGTGGTAGATACCGATCCGATCATCTACGAGGTGCAGGAAGGCTCTCCTGCCGATACGGCTGGCTTGCAGGCCGGTGATGAGATCATCGCGCTGGAGACCGGCGGAGAGGTGCTGCGCGACATGAGCTCGACCCGCCTCAATGAGCAGCTGCAATATTATCATGATGAAGCAAAGCTGACGGTGCTGCGCGACGGCGAAGAGGTGAGCGTGAACATCACGCCGGAATATGATGAGGAAAGCAAAGTGTGGCAGATCGGTGTCACGCTGAGTGCTCGTGCCGAACCAATCACGAAGCTGCAGGCATTCGGTGTAGCGACCGGTCAGATGGGCGAATACTCCACGATGATCATCCGCGGCATCCAGAACATCGTTCAAGGCATCGGCCTGGACAGTGTCAGCGGCCCGGTGGGCATCTATCAGGTGACCGCGGAAACCGCCAGCATGGGACTTCTGCCGTTTTTATCGCTGCTGGCTCTTTTCTCGCTGAACATCGGTATCTTCAACCTGCTGCCGATCCCGGTGCTTGATGGCGGACGCATCGTGATCGTCGTGCTGGAAAAGCTGTTCCGCCGCAAGCTGAAGGAGTCAGTGCTCAATGTGATCATGCTGGGCAGCTTTGCCCTGGTCATCGGGCTGATGATTTTTGCGACCTTCAATGATGTGAGCAGATTGTTTTGATGTTTTTGCTGTGAGGATCTTTCAGACGGTATCATAAAGGTCTTTGCAGCTTTTTTTATAGAAAAGAGGTGCTATTTTTATGATTTTTTTTGATTTGAAATCTCAAGAAGATACAGAACGATATTTATATCATTATACTTCAGTAGAAAATGCATTAATCTACATACTTCCTCAAAAGCGATTGAGATTTTCTCCTCTTAATAAAACAAATGATCCGCAAGAAGCTTCTGCGCATTATTTTTCGTTAAGAACACCTGAGGATGAACGTATAGCAGGTAGTGAAGAAGAGTTAAATAAATTAACTGATTTAATTTTTTCTGATGAATTTTCAGATTTATTGCGAAAAAATATAAGGGTATTGTGCTTTTCACAAGATGTTCTTCCTCAATGTTATGATTTTTTTGATTTTGGAGAATATACAGGCAGAGGATTCGCTAAGCCAAGGATGTGGGCTCAGTATTCAGAACGTTCTGTTAATGGTGGAGTTTGTTTAGTATTAGATAAAAAGAAGCTAATCGAGAGATTTGATGAACGTTTTAATTGTTTTTTTCATCAAAAAGGGGAAATTCATTATGGAATTCAAGATTGCAATAGAGCCAAATGTTATCTTGAAGCTTATCAATTTATAGCTAGTTCACAATTATTTTATAATATTTTTTCAGAATTAGAAAATAGAAAACAACAATATTCAGAATTCTATTATTTTTATAAACATAATGATTGGAAGGATGAAAGCGAGTATCGTTTGCTGGTTGAAAGCCAGCAAGATGAATATATTGAATTGGATGGTATACTGGACACAATCATTTTAGGAGCCCAGACCCCAGATAGCGTAAAAAATCCAATAGAAAAGATCATAGAGATCTACGCTAAAAAACCTAGTTTGTCTAAATTAAGTTGTTTCAACAGACATTTTTCTCTTATACCTGTCTAATCAGTGATATCCCATTGGAGTACTTTAGGAGGAACATGAATGGAACTACGAGTATTGCGTTATTTTCTCATGACGGCGCGAGAAGAGAACATCACCAGGGCAGCGGAGCGCCTGCACGTCACGCAGCCGACGCTGTCCCGGCAGCTGATGCAGCTGGAAGAAGAACTGGGGGTGACGCTGTTTCACCGCGGCAGCCATAACATCGTGCTCACTGAAGATGGGATGCGGCTGAAGCGGCGGGCCTCAGAGATCCTGGCGCTGACAGAGCGGACGATCCAGGAATTCAGCAGCACCCCGCAGATCTTGCAGGGCGAGATCTCCATCGGCTGCGGCGAGACGGCCAATATGACATTCCTTTCGCAGCAGATGGCACGCTTTCGCCGGATCCACCCGCAAGTGCGCTTCAATATCCATTCCGCTACGGCCGATGATGTCCGTGAGGGGATGGAAAGCGGCCTCTTTGATCTGGGACTGTTATTGGAGCCAGCGGACATCAGCCGTCATTCTTTCATCCGCCTGCCGCATCGCGAACAATGGGGCGTGATCGTGCGGGACGATTCTCCGCTGGCCGATCTTGACCATGTGACGCCGCAGGATCTGTGTCAGGTGCCGCTGATCATGGCCAAACGCGATTCCGTGCGCAGCGAGCTGGCCGGCTGGTTCGGCGATCACTATGAGTCGCTGGAGATCGCCGCGACCTTCAATCTTTTGCTCAATGCTGTGAACATGGTTCAAAACGGTGTGGGCGCGGCGCTTTGTTTCCGTCTGGAAAGCCCATATGCGCATATCCGCTACATCCCGCTGGCTCCGCGTCTGGAGACCGGTGCCGTGCTCGCCTGGAAGAAAGAACAGATCACTTCGGCCGCGGTCAGCGCATTTCTCGATGATTTCCGCACCTTTGCTGCATCGCTGTCACAGTAAAAGCCGCGCGTGCGGCTTTTTTAAAGGAAGAAGATCAGCGCGATGAAATGGAAGATGCTGGCCAGGTTGATGAACAGATGCCAGATGAAGTGGAAATACGCATGCTTCGGCTGCGCATAGAAGAAAGCGCCGGCCGTATACATGAGCCCGCCCAATACGATGAAGACGAGAAACAGCGGCTGGGCGCGCGCAAGCAGATCAGGCAGGAAGAAGATGGCGCACCAGCCCATGACCATGTAGATCACCATCGAGAGGATGGGATAGCTGCGTTTGGCAATGGCCTTCAGCAAGATGCCTGCCAGCACCATCGTCCACTCGATGATGAGGATGATGAGGCCTTCCGTGCCCTGGATGAGGCTCAGGCAGACCGGTGTGTAGCTGCCGGCAATCGCAAACAAGATGGCGATGTGGTCGAGCTTGCGCAGCACATATTTCTGCGTCGAGCCATAGCCCATGCTGTGATAGATCGTGGAGCATAAGAACATGAAAAACATGCTCATCAGATAGATCGAAGTGCCGGCGGCGCGGATCACGCCGCCGTGAATATAGGAATATACGGCAAAGATGGGGAGAAGGATAAAGGTGATCACGGCCATCACGCCGTGAGAAACGGCATTGCCGACTTCTTCGCCAAATGAAAGGCGGAACATTTCCCGCATCAGTTTCTGTGCCATGTCCATTCCTCCTTTGCCTACATCATAGCACAAATTGAGAACGCTGGCTCACCGGCATGGTCGGACAAAGCCGCAGAATTCGCGCTAATGCTATGTTAAAATGCAAAATTATGATATAATCCTGAGTGATTCGAAACGCGACAAGGGGGCTCAGCGAATGTTTCTGAAACGAATTGAGCTGCAGGGATTCAAGTCCTTTGCGGATAAATCGATCATCACGTTTGATTCAGACGTGACCGGCATCGTCGGCCCGAATGGCTGCGGAAAGAGCAACATCAACGACGCGATCCGCTGGGTGCTCGGTGAGCAGAGCGTGAAGTCGCTGCGCGGAGGCAGCAGCATGAGCGATATCATCTTCAGCGGCAGCGCTCAGCGCAAGGCGGTCAATCTGGCGGAAGTGACGCTGGTCTTTGACAATACCAAACGTTTTTTTGATGTCGCCTATGATGAGGTCGAGATCACCAGACGGCTGCACCGGCAGAACAATGAAGCCGAATATCTCATCAACAAGACGCCCTGCCGGCTCAAGGATATCACTGACCTGGTGATGGATACCGGCCTGGGGCGTGATTCGCTTTCCATCATCACGCAGGGCAACATCTCTTCGTTTGCGGAGGCAAAGCCGGAAGAGCGCCGGGCGCTGTTTGAGGAAGCGGCCGGCGTGGCCAAATATAAGAAGCGCAAGAACACTTCGCTGGGCAAGCTGAAGAACACGCAGGAAAATCTGGCCCGGCTGGAGGACATCATCCTGGAGCTGGAGCGGCAGGTCAATCCGCTGCGGCGTCAGGCCAAGAAAGCCGAGCAGTATCTGGCGTATAAAGAGGAGCTTTCTCGCATTGAGATCAATGTCATCGTCGATGAGATCGATCATCTCAACACCCAGATCGCTGAGATGGAGAAGGAACGCTTTGCGCTGGATTCCCGCTGTGCCATGCAGCAGACGACCATCCAGGTGCAGGATGTGGAGAATGAGGAGCAGCGCAAAGAGATGTATGCGCTGGATCGGGAAATCAGCCAGCTGCAAGGCGAATATTCCAAGGCGATGGATGAGAGCGGACGCCTGGAGCGCCGCAAGGTCGAGCTGGATGAAAAACGCAAATATGCGCTTGCGCATGCCGATGCCAAAGAGCGGGCCAAGGAGCTCAAGGCCATGCTGGAAGAAGCACGCTACGAATATGAAGACCGCAAGCAGCGCAAGGAGGATATGGATGCCTCGCTGGCACTGGCTCGCAAGCAGATCGCGTCGCTGGAAGAGGATGTCAGTCGATCTCGGATGGAGCTGGAAAACGCGCAGGAATTGTATCAGCGCTTGCTCAACCGCCGCGATGTGCTCAAGAACCTGATGAAGGAACCATATACGCACCAGCAGGGCGTGCGTTCGGTCATGCACGCGAAGGCGAGCCTGCCAGGCATCGAAGGAGTGGTCAGTGAGCTGCTGGGCGCGATGGAAAACTATGAGAATGCCATTTCGAACGCGTTGGGCGGTGCCATGTATCATATCGTCTCTGTCGATGAGTGCGCGGCGCGCGGCGCTATCGCCTTTTTGAAAAAAAACCGCGGCGGCCGCGCCACCTTTTTGCCGATGAGCGTGCTCAAGCCCCGTTATGTGGCCAAGGAACAGTTGTTCGTGGCCCAGCACTGCGAAGGCTTCCTGGGCTGTGCCAGCGAATTTGTGGAATATGACGCGCGCTATGATGTGCTCGCGAAAGCGCTGTTGGGCAATGTGCTCGTCTGCGATCAGCTCGAGCATGCCAATGAACTGGCCAAACGGCTGCATTATGGCTTTAAGATCGTTACGCTCGATGGCGATATCGTGCATCGCGGCGGCAGCATGACCGGCGGCACGAGCAAAAACACGACGACACCGGTGAATGTGCAGCGCGAACTGCGCCAGGTGAATGAGAATCTGGAAGGGCAGTATATGAAGGTGAGCGATCTGCGCGGGCAGTATAAAGCGCTCAACAGCAAGCGGGAGAACCAGAGCACACAGATGGTGCAGCTGCAGATCGCGGCGGCCCAGCTGGATTCCGTGCTGCAGGTGAAGCGCGGCAAATATGAGAGCCTGCTGGCCGATTATGAGCAGATCGCGCCGGAAAACCGCGATGAAGAGGAAAACGTCAGCCTGGATGATGAGCTGATCGCGGGGATCAGCGCGCTGCATTCCCGCATCGACGCGCTCAATACGCAGATCCGCACCAAGCGCGAACGGCGCATGAAAGCGGGCAGCGAAGTCGAGCGCCGTGAGCAGAACATCCGTGTGCTGCGCCGCGAGCTCTCTCAGCTGCAGGCAGAAATGCAGAAGCTGGATGTGGAAAGCGCCAAGGCGCAGACACGCCTGGAAAACATGATCGAACGGCTGAACACGGATTATGAGATGACCGTAGAGTATGCGCAGACGCAGCGCGCCGACATCGACATGGAAGGGGCAAGAGAACGCGTGCGTGAGCTGCGCTCGCTCATTTCCGCATTGGGCAATGTCAATCTGGACGCGCCCAAGGAATTCGCGCAGATCAACGAGCGCTATGAATTTCTCAGCAAGCAGCGCCAAGAGCTGCAGGAAGCAAGCGACAAGATCCTCAAGGCCATCGACGAGATGGATGAGGTCATGATCCGGCAGTTCTCTGATATGTTCGAGCGGATCAACAGAGAGCTCGACGGCGTCTTCAAGGCGCTGTTCGGCGGCGGGCGTGCTTCGTTGGTCATGGTCGATCCCGACGATGTGCTCAATACTGGCATCGACATCGATGTGCAGCCTCCGGGCAAGCTCGTCAAGAACATCCGCACGTTCTCCGGCGGGGAAAAGGCGCTGATCGCCATCAGCGTCTTGTTCGCGATCCTCAAGGCCAGGACGATGCCGCTGTGCGTCTTTGATGAGGTCGAAGCTGCGCTCGATCAGGCCAACGTCGAACGGTTTGCCCGTTACCTGAATCATTTCAGGGGCGAGAGCCAGTTCATCGTGGTGACGCACCGGCCGGGAACGATGGAACAGTGTGATACGCTGTATGGCGTGACCATGCAGCAGAACGGGGTCTCTTCGCTGCTTAAGGTACAGCTGCAAGACGCGATGGAGATCGTGGACAAGGAAAAAGAAGAGGTGAAGGCATAATGGGTATTTTCGCAAGACTGAAGGCTTCTTTTCAGGGGAAGGAAGACGCGGATCGTTATCTGAAAGGACTGGACAAGTCCAAACGCTCATTCGGGGAACGGCTCAGAAGGCTGGCGAGCGGCTTTCGCGGCGTCGATGAAGACTTCCTGGAAGAAGTGATGGTGATCCTGCTGGAGGCCGATGTCGGCATCCATACCGCTGAGAAGATCACTTCACGGCTGGAGAGCGAAGCTGCCAGACAGAAACTGAAGACATTTGATGAGATCAGCGAATGTCTGGTGAGCGTCATGCTCGAGATGTACGATGAGCATGAGGATGCGCCGGTCCAAGTGAATGAAGAGGGACCGACCGTGATCTTGATGGTCGGCGTCAACGGCAGCGGCAAGACGACGACAGCTGCCAAGCTGACACGCGCCTTCCAGGAAGATGGCAAGTCAGTGGTGCTGGCTGCGGCGGACACGTTCCGTGCTGGCGCGGTGGATCAGCTGGCCAGATGGGGAGAACGGCTCAACGTGCCTTGCATCAAGGGCCGGGAAAACGGTGATCCCAGCGCGGTGCTCGTCGATGCCTGCCGCTATGCCGCTGAACACCATTGTGACTATCTGATCGGTGATACGGCCGGCCGCCTGCAAAACAAGGTCAACCTGATGAATGAGCTGACCAAGATGCGCCGGGTGATCGCCCGAGAGATCCCGGGCGCCCCGCACGAGGTGTGGCTGGTGCTTGATGCCACCACCGGACAAAACGGCATCCAGCAGGCCAAGGTGTTCCTGGAAGCTACGGCGGTCAGCGGCATCATCCTGACCAAGATGGATGGCACGGCCAAGGGCGGCATCGTGCTCGCCATCCGTGACCAGCTCGGCCTGCCGGTGCGTTACATCGGTCTGGGCGAGCATCCAGAGGATTTGCGCCCATTTGATATCGAAAGCTATCTCTATGGCATCTGTGAGGGCATGAATGACCACACGTAAAGATCCTTTCGAGATCAATCTGCTGCTTGACGCATACGAAACGCTGCTTACGCCAAAGCAGCAGGAAGTGATGCGCCTGCATTATCGGGAAGACTTCTCGCTTTCAGAGATCAGCGAGGCGCTTTCCATCTCGCGGGCCGGCGCGCTGGACCATATCCGGCGCGCAAGCGACAGCCTGTATGACTATGAGCAACGTCTGCACCTGCTCTCGCGAAACGCTGAGCTGCGCACGCTGCTGCCTGCGCTGCGCGTCCATTGTGACAGACAGGGACAGGCGATCATCGATCAGTTGGAAGATTTAATATCTTAGGAGGAATGACACATGACGAAAATTATTTCTGTAAATGCCGGAAGCTCTTCGCTGAAGTTTCAGCTGTTTGAAATGCCGCAGGAAACGGTGCTGACCAGCGGCGTGATCGAGCGTATCGGCCTTGATGAAGGCATCTTCACGATCAAGGTGAATGGGGAAAAGAAGACCGTGAAGCAGCCGATCCCGGACCATACCGTGGCGGTAAAGCTGCTGCTGGACGCATTGGTGGAATATAAGATCGTCGATCATCTCGATGAGATCAAGGGAGCCGGACACCGCGCTGTCCATGGCGGAGAGATCTTTACCGATTCCGTGAAGGTCGATGACGATGTCGTCGCCAAATTTGAGTCGCTCAGCGATCTGGCGCCGCTGCACAATCCAGCCGGTCTGATCGGCTATCGTGCGTTCAAGGAAGCACTTCCGGATTGTGTGCATACCTTCGTATTTGACACGGCCTTCCATTCCACGATGGCGCCGGAAACGTATATGTATGCGCTGCCTTATGAATATTATGAAAAGTATCAGATCCGCCGCTATGGTTTCCATGGCACGAGCCACAAATATGTCTCTATGCGCTGCGCGCAGCTGATGGAGCGCGACATCAAGGACATGAAGATCATCACCTGCCATCTGGGCAACGGCGCCAGCATCACGGCAGTGGACGGAGGCAAGTCCGTCAACACCTCTATGGGCTTTACGCCGCTGGCCGGCGTCATGATGGGCACGCGCTGCGGCGACATCGATCCGGCGATTGTGACCTTCTTGCAGAAGAAGGAGGGACTGAGCGCAGAGGCAGTCGAGGACATCATGAACAAGCAAAGCGGCATGCTCGGCGTCAGCGGCGTATCCAGCGACGGCCGTGATGTGGAGAGCGCGGCCAAGGATGGCAATGAACGTGCCCTGCTTACCGAGAGCATGTACGCCAACCGTGTGATGAGCTATGTCGGTTCCTATTTTGCCCAGCTGGGCGGCCTGGATGCCATCGTGTTCACCGGCGGCATCGGCGAGAATGACGGCAATATGCGCAAACGTATCTGTGATCGCCTGGGCGCGCTGGGCGTCGTGCTTGATGAAGAAGCGAACCGAGGCACCCGCGGCGTAGAAAAATGTCTGTCCGCACCGGAAAGCAAAGTGGCTGTGTGGCTGATCCCGACCAACGAAGAACTGATGATCGCCCGCGATGCCTATAAGTTCGTGGCGGAGTAGATCATGAGAGCGGACGCGAAATGGTTGTTCGAGACACTGGAGGCCTACGACACCATCGCCATCTACCGCCATGTCTATGCGGACGGCGACGCGCTGGGCGCGCAGTTCGGCCTCAAGGCGCTGATCGAGGAACGCTGGCCGCACAAACGGGTTTTTGCCTTGGGCAAACGCAGTGGTTCTTGCGCCGCCTTTTATCCGCAGCCGGATGAGATCGATGAAAAGAGCGCTTCCCGCTCGCTGGCGATCATCCTTGATACATCCAACGCGGCTCGTGTCGATGATGAGCATTGGCGGCTGGCCGCGCATTCGATCCGCATCGATCATCACATCCAGGTCGAGTCTTTCTGCGATGAGGAACTGATCGATCCAAGCGCTGCCGCGACCTGCGAGCTGCTGGGCGCGCTGTGTGAGGCGCATGGCGAGCAGCTGTCCTCCGTATGCGCTCAGCGGCTGTATGGCGGCCTGATCTCTGATACCATCAATTTTACGATCTCCTCGGTCAGCGCGCGCACCTTGCGCGTGGCCTCATACCTGTTTGGCTTCGGCGTCGATGTGGTGAAGCTGAACATGCAGCAGTTCGGCACGAATCTGCGGGATTTTCGTTATGAGAGCCATCTGCGCGAAGCGATGCAGCGCCAGGGAAGATTCGTCTGGATCATTGCTTCACGGGCGGATTATGCCGCTTATGGCCTGTCTTTTTCGGAAGCAAAAGAGAAAGTGTTCGTGATGTCCGGCATCCGTGAGATCGCTCTGTGGGCACTGTTCACACAGATGAACGAAGATGATGAAAAGCCGCTCTACAGCTGTTCGCTGCGCTCACGCACCATCGCGCTCAACGACATTGCCAGCGCGTTTGGCGGCGGCGGGCACCGCTGTGCCTGCGGCATCAAGAATCTGGATGCCGATCAAGTACAGGCGCTGATCAGCGCGCTGCAAGCGCGTGCGGAGGAAAACGATGAGATTTGATTTTCACCAGGCGTTCAGCCGCAGCCATCGTCTTGCAGGCGTGAAAGGACATCTGTGCGCGCTGCTTCTCACCGTGCTGCTCTTTGCCTTGCATTTTTACTTCGCCTTATTTGCCATCCATCTGCAGGACAGCGGCAGCGTCTGCCTGATCCTGGGATATCTCTTATTGTTTGCGGGCCTGGATTGGCTGCTTACCGGCCGTCTGATACGTCTGCATAAGGTACTGGGATCCATCGCGGCCGCCGGGTTCGTGCTTGTCTGCGTCTTGCAGCTGTGGAGCGCGCCGCTCTTTCAGGCGAGCGCTTATCATGATCAGCTGCAGCTCACGCAGACCGATCAGTTCAGCGAAAACTTCGCTGAGGTCGACATGTCTTCCGTGCCGGTGATCGACTATGATGTTGCCAGGCAGCTGGGCGACAAAAAGATGGGCGAGGTGACAGCGCTGGGCTCACAGTTTGAGGTCAGTGATGATTATACGCTGTGCAGCGTGAATGGCACGCTGTATCGTGTATCGCCGCTGGAATACCGTGACTTCATCAAATGGATCCAGAACCGCGGCGAAGGGGTGCCAGGCTACATCCGCGTCAACGTCAGCGATCCCAGCGATGTCGAGCTGGTGCTCCTTGATGAAGGAATGAAGTTTGTGGAGAGCGCATTCCTGAATGATCGCCTCGAGCGCCATGTGCGGCTGCATTATCCCACGGAGATGCTTACGGATTATTCGTTTGAGGTCGACGATGAAGGCAGGCCGTATTATGTCGTTTCCACTTACCGGCCCAAGGTCGGCGTGTATGGCGGCAATGACGCCACCGGCATCATCCTGGTCGACCCGATCAGCGGCGCATGCACGAAGTATGACGAGGATGAAGTGCCGCAGTGGGTGGACCGGATCCAGCCCTCTGCGTTTGCGCTGGAGCAGCTGGACAACTGGGGACGCTACGTCAATGGCTTCTTCAATACGCTGTTTGGACAGCGAGACATGCTGACAAATACTGAAGGGCACAACTACATCTCGATCGATGGAGAGATGTACGTGTATACCGGGGTCACCAGCATCGGTGCCGATCATTCTATCGTAGGCTTTGCCTTGATCAATCTCAAGGACAAAGAAGCGACGTTCTATAAGGTCAACGGCGCAGATGAAGCGAGCGCCATGAGCTCTGCGGAGGGCGAGGTTCAGGAAAAAGGATATGAGGCGACCTTCCCGATCTTGCTCAATGTTGGCGGCCATCCCACTTATTTCGTCTCGCTCAAGGACCAGGAAGGACTGGTCAAGCAATACGCCTTTGTCTCACTGGAGAATTATTCGCTGGTCGGCATCGGCGATACGGTGGGTGCAGCGCAGCGCGGCTATCTGCTGCGGCTGAGCGAGAATGGCAAAGAAAATGAAAGCGATCCAGCTGCCATGCAGGTCGTCTCCGGCACGCTGAGTGCATTGGAAAGCGCCGTGCAGGAAGGTTCGACCCATTATTATTTCACTATCGAAGGCAATGACCGGCTGTTCATCGCTCCGCTCTCGCTGAGCAGCGAACTGGTGATGAGCGAGGTCGGCGATGCCGTACAGGTGCGTTATGTCGAGAGCGAAGACATGACCATCGTCATCGATGCATTCGACAATGAGACGATGCACTATGATGATCCAGAGGAATGAAGGGCTGTGTGAGGCACAGCCTTTTTTTCATCTGCAGCTTTGTAGTATAATAAAGACAGAAAGGAGTGAATGCCATGAGCGTGCATCTGATGGTCAGAAGTGCTTATACGCTGCTGAAATCGAGCTTTCGAACGGAAGAGATCGTAAATGAGGCGGTGAAGCAAGGGTATGAGGCGGTCGCTTTGACCGACTATGAGGTCATGCACGGGGCGATGGCCTTTTATCATGCCTGCGAAAAAAAAGGGATCAAAGGCATTTATGGCATGGAAGTACACTGTGTGCTGCCTGAGGGAGAAAGGGCAGTGTTCGTCGTGCTCGCTCGGAATGATGAAGGCTTCCTGCAGCTGCTGGCGCTGAGCACGCGCTTGCAGACACAGCAGGAGGAGCTGACCCTGGAGGATCTCGCGGCTTATACGGGGAATTGTTTCGTCATCACTTCAGGCGCGGAGGACGCGCTTTATGCGCTGCTCGTGCATGAGGATGAGGCAGGGCTGCGCCGCTATCTGCAGCAGCTGCAGCGCACTTTTGCCCACCTGGTCATCGGCATCACGCGCAATGATTCCCGTTTTCTGGCACAGCGCAATCAGCTGCTGCGCAAAGCGGCAGATGAGATGGGCATCAAACGCACCGCGCTGGCGATCATCTGTTATCGAAGCGCTGAAGATGAAGAAGCATACCGCGTGCTGTGCGCGATCGATCAGGGCCTGCAGGTCGATGACAAGACGCTCAAGACGGCCAGCGGCAGGTGGTTTCGCTCCAAGGCGGAGATGGCACAGCTTTATGAGGAAAGGGAGCTGGAAACAAGCGATGCCATCGCCGCGCAATGCCAGGTGGAGATGACGTTTCCTAAGGCACATCTGCCGGTATTTGAGAACCGCTATGGGGTCTCTTCCGTGCAGTTTCTCAATACGCTGTGCAAGAAAGGATTAGCTAAGCGCATCGGTTCTTCTCAGGTGCCGAAAGCCTATGTGCAGCGTCTGCAATATGAGCTGAACGTCATCAACTCAATGGGCTTCACCGATTATTTTCTGATCGTCTGGGATTTCATCCGTTATGCCCGTTCGCAGAAGATCTTCATCGGGCCAGGCCGCGGTTCAGCTGCCGGCTCACTGGTCTCTTATTGCCTGGGCATCACCCATATCGATCCGATCCGCTATGATCTGTTGTTTGAGCGTTTCCTCAATCCGGAGCGAGTGTCCATGCCGGATATCGATACGGATTTCCCCGATGACCGCCGTCAGGAAGTCATCGATTATGTGCATGAGCGTTATGGCGCGCATCATGTGGCGCACATCATCACGTTCAATACGCTGGGGGCCAAGCAGGTGCTGCGGGACGCAGGAAAGGCGCTTGGCATCGTGCCCAGGCAGATCGATGCGCTGTGCCGGATGATCCCCAATATGCCCAAGGTGACGCTGGCTTATGCCATGGACAATGTGCCGCGCTTCAAGCAGACGATCACATTATCTCGGGAACTGACGCATCTGTATGAGATCGCCGTTCAGCTGGAGGGACTGCCCCGTCATGCTTCGCTGCATGCGGCCGGCATCATCCTGAGCCGGGAACCGATCGAAAGCGTCTGCCCGCTGATCCGTCTGGATGAAGAGATCTTCGCGACCCAGTATACGATGGAGCATCTGGAGGAGCTGGGACTGATCAAGATGGACTTTCTCGGCCTGCGCAACTTGACGATCATCGACGAGATCGTGCGTGCCATCGAAAAGAAGAGCGGCCGCTCGTTTGATATCATGAAGATCCCGTTGGAAGACGAACGGACCTTTCAGCTCATCCGCAATGTCGACACGATGGGCGTATTTCAGCTAGAGTCAGAAGGAATGAAAAACCTCATCCGCAAGATCCAGCCGCGCACCTTTGAAGATATCGCGGCCACCATCGCCCTGTTTCGCCCCGGTCCGATGGAGAATATCCCCGAATACCTGCGCTGTCGGGAAAACCCGGCGCTGGTGCATTATCCGCATCCCAGCCTTGAGCCGATCCTTAAAAACACCTATGGCATCATGATCTATCAGGAGCAGGTCATGCAGGTCGTCCAGGTGATGGGCGGCTTTACGCTGGCGCAGGCCGACAGCATGCGCAAGGCCATCTCTAAAAAGAAAGAGGGCGAGCTGGCCCGATATGAGCAGATGTTCATCGAGGGCGCGATGAAAAAAGGGTATGAGAAGGCACTGGCCCAAGAGGTGTACGGGCTCATCATGAAATTTGCCCGCTATGGCTTCAATCGATCGCATTCGATCGCTTATGGCATGATCGCTTATCAGATGGCGTACCTGAAAGCCAATGCGCCGCTGTATTTCTATATTGCTTTGCTCAACAGCGTCATCGGTGCCGAAAAGAAGACCAGCGAATATATCTTTGAGCTGCGCCGCCGTCACATCGATATCTTATTGCCTTGTGTCAATCGCTCCATGGGACGTTACATCGCGGAAGAAAAGGCGCTGCGTTTCCCGCTTTCGGCCATCAAGGGCGTCGGTCCGGCCGTCTATCCGCAGATCATCAAAGAGCGCGAGGAACATGGGGAATATCAGGATCCATATGATTTTGTCGCGCGCGCGACCTTGCGCAAGATCAACCGCAAGGCATTGGAAGCGCTCATCAATGCCGGCGCGCTGGACACATTCGGCTACAACCGCGCGACATTGCTGGGCGCGCTGGACAATCTGCTGTTGTATGCGAACATCGTGCGGGTGGAAAATGAGGATCAGACACGGCTGGATTTCTCCATTGCCTCCAAGATCCCCATCACCAGGCTCGCTGAGCGAAGCAGCGTGCGCGCGGAGAAGGAAAAGGAAGCGTTCGGCTTCTATCTCAGTGTGCATCCGATCGCCGCGGTGCGCAATGCCATCGATCCATCGATGCCTTATCTGCTCAAGCTGCAGCATTATCGCGGGCAGGCGCGCTTTGTCTGCATGATCAATTTTACGAAGCTGCATCGGACCAAGCGCGGCGAGCAGATGATGTTCGTCGATGTCAGCGATGACAGCGCCAAATTCGATGTGGCCGTCATGCCGAACTTATATGCGCGCACCAAGGATATTTTGAAAAAAGGAAACATGATCCTGGTGGAAGGCAATATCGACAGAGAAGGAAGCTGCCTGGCAAAGACGATCCGCCTGGTACAGAATGAAGAAAACGCTTCGCAGTGAAAAGAGAGAATAGATGAGCTTTTATCAGCTGATCACGAACTTTTGCGCAGCGGATGACACTGTTTGCCGCTGGAGCGATATTCTTTTCTGATGGCGGATCACGATACCGTTTGCGGTCGAGCAGATCATAATGAGCATCTTCACCAGGATGATCTATTCAGAAAGAAAAGAAGCCCCGCATGATCACTGGATCATGCGGGGATAGGACAAGCCAGATCGATGATATCATCGCAGATAAGCAGCGGGACGATCCAGGCGTCTGGTGAGCGCAGCGCGGATCTTGGTGAATGCCGCGATGCTCAGCGGCAGGATCACGATCAAATAGAGGAACAGGAAGCCGATGGCGACCCACATGTCCGTGCTCAGCTCAGATTGAAAAAAGCGGTTGGACATGGCCGCGGCGATCCTGTAGTAAAGCAGCGTGATCAGCACGAAGACAAGCGCTGCCGCCGCGGATGGAACGATCTTTTTCATCTTCTTTTCTCCTTTCCAGGCACGCATCATCTTCCATGAAAAGAGCAGATCGAACGATCCAGCCATTTCATGACATGGGTCTTGATCTTTTCATAGGTGAGCGCGATGAGCACGAATATGCAGGCTGCGGCAATATGGGAGATGACCTTTTTCCTGGTGATCTCTTCTTTATGATATCGTGGAAAATAACAATACGTACCTCTTTCTTTCATTATAGCACGTGCGGACATCGCTGTGTAGAACGATCTTTGAATCAGGTAAGGGAAAGAGAACGGACGCTGCACCTTTAATTCGTAAAATACAAATAATAGATCAAATTACGAGAATTTGTATAGTTTTCTTCAAATAACTCATCTTTTTTGAGCATACTATACATATAAGCAATCTTAATGCCCTTAAAGGGTGAAGCCGCTCGCAATTTTGAAAAATTTGCCTCTTCAAATAAAAAGCCAAAAACAAGAAAAACATCAAAAGCAAAGCGTGAAAGAATCATTGCTTTTTTTAATTCTGTTAAAAAAATGAATCAAATAATAAATGATTATGCATATCTGGAAGTGTTGCATAAATTCACATATGCTAGAAACAAATATATATGAATAAGTTTCATTCTTGCAGAGTCCCTGGAGATGAAATTTTTTTGCGCGAAAATGCCTCTTTATATTTAGAAAATAACAAGAGATATGTAACTTACTTAGTAAAAAGCATACATCGTGATGATATTATTGCCTATTTTACTTTATCAGCGGGAGCAATTTTCTGGGAACCTTACGGATATATTAAATCTGATCCTACGGTAGAAATTTCATATTATTCTTTAAATGATATACATGCTATAGATAAAAATGGAAAGGGCATCGGACTAGGAAAACTAATTTTTGAGGATTTTATATTACCTGCAATTCAAGAGATCAATAAAAGCTTAGGTATCGCATTTATCACGTTGTTTGCAATCAATACAAAAATGGACAAAGTAAAGAAAGTATATCAAAACATGGGCTTTCTTTATCCAGGAGCAGAGGTACAAGAATATATTCAGTATGGAGATGTTGAAGATCGTGATTTAATGTATAGAAGGCCGTGATATCGATTACTGATATTGCTGACTAAAAAGCATCTCCTGTAAATCACGATACAGGAAGTCATTTTGGTCAGAAATAAGATGGTGACATTTTCCCTTAACGAAAGGTGACAAAATCGCGGCGACAAACCCGCGTAATTTCATTTGACATGTCAGGGCCGCTATGCTAATATAATCACGTTGTATGTCCTTTTAAGGCTTACAACCGCTCAGACAAGGCAGTAAGCATGGAAACATCACCTTGGATGGCGAGTCTTAAGAATCATTTTTATTAAAAGGAGGTGCGATGATGTACGCAATTATTGAAACAGGTGGAAAGCAGATCCGTGTAGAGGAAGGCGCAGAGATCTTTGTTGAAAAGCTGCCGGCCGAAGCAGGTGAAGCTGTTGAATTTGACAAGGTGCTGCTGGTCAGCGCAGATGAGCTGAAGGTCGGAAAGCCTTATGTTGAAGGCGCAAAGGTCAGCGGCAAGGTCGTCAAGCAGGGTAAGGGCAAGAAGCTCACGATCATCAAGTATAAGCCGAAGAAGGGAAGCACCCGCCGCAAGCAGGGTCACCGTCAGCCTTATACGAAGATCGTCATTGAGTCCATCGAGGCTTGATTATGATTTCGGTCTGTGTGAAACAGGATGCGGAAGGCATCCGCATGATCGATGTGAGCGGACATGCGATGCAGGCGCCTCATGGCGAGGATCTGGTCTGCGCCGGCGTCAGCTGCATCATGACCGGCGCGCTCAACGCGCTGGACATCCTGGTTCCGCAGGCATGTGACCTCGTACTGGAGACGGGGCACGTTTCCATCCGGAAAAAAGAAGCGGATGAGCAGGCTCAGCTGCTGCTGCAGGCCATATTGATCCAGCTTCAGACAATGGAGGCACAGTTCTCCGAATATATGAAGATCAAGGTACAGGAGGTGTAGGCAATGAAATTCGTGTTAGATATTCAGTTATTCGCTTCTAAGAAGGGAGTCGGTTCCACGAAGAACGGACGTGACTCTCATTCCAAGCGTCTTGGCGCAAAGCTGGCAGACGGTCAGTTCGCGCATGCAGGAAGCATCATCTACCGTCAGCGTGGAACGAAGATCCATCCGGGTACTAATGTAGGCAGAGGCGGAGACGATACGTTGTTTGCGAAAGTAAACGGCATCGTAAAGTACGAGCGTTTGGGAAAAGACAGAAAGAAAGTTTCTGTTTATCCGCAGGCATAATGAAAAAATCCCCTTTACGGGGATTTTATTTTTGAGGAGGTGAACGCATGTTTGTCGACAGAGTCAAAGTACATGTAAAGGCGGGCAAGGGCGGCGATGGCATCGTTGCGTTCCGCCGCGAGAAATATGTTGCTTATGGCGGCCCCTATGGCGGTGATGGGGGCGATGGCGGCAGTGTGATCTTTCGGGTAGACACCGGAAAGACGACACTGCTGGACCTGCGCTATAACAAGAAGATGGAGGCAAAGCCCGGCGGTAACGGGAAGACCAAGAAGATGCATGGAGCCAATGGCGAAGATTATGTGGTCAAAGTGCCACAAGGGACAATCGTCAAGAATCTGAAGACCGGGCACATGATCGCTGATCTGACACAGCCGGGCCAGGAAGCGGTGATCGCTAAGGGCGGCAAAGGCGGCCGCGGCAATTTCCATTTCAAATCAAGCAAGAACACTGCTCCCCAGTACAGTGAGATGGGGGAGCCAGGCGAAGAATTTGACATTCAGGTCGAGCTGAAGGTGCTCGCTGATGTTGGACTGGTGGGCTTTCCTTCCGTAGGCAAATCCACGCTACTTTCGGTCGTGACCAAGGCTCGTCCAGAGATCGCCGAATATCATTTTACGACGATCGCGCCGAACCTGGGGGTCGTGCAGGTGCCTGATGGGCGCAGCTTCGTGATGGCCGATCTGCCAGGTCTCATCGAAGGGGCCAGCCAGGGCAAGGGGCTGGGGCATCAGTTCCTGCGCCACATCGAGCGCTGCCGCGTCATCATCCATGTCATCGATATGGGTGCCAACGACGGCCGTGATCCATTGGAGGATTACCGCATCATCAATGAGGAGCTCGCCGGATATGAATACCGGCTGATGGAACGTCCGCAGATCGTCCTGGCCAATAAGATGGATCTGGAAGCGGCTCAGGAAAACTTTAGACGCTTCCGGGAAGCCTATCCTGATGTGGAGGTGTTTGAGACGACCACCATCATCGCGGAGGGACTGGAGCCGGTGCTCTATCGCGCGGCCGATCTGCTTGCACAGACCCCGCAGTTTCCGATCTTTGATGAGGAAGACGATCAGGCAGAGGGCGTCCTGTATAAATTTGAGCCGGAGACACCGATCTATGAAGTCCGCAATCTGGGCAATGGCCAGTGGGAGCTCATCGGTGAGAAGCTGGAGCGCATCTTCCGCATGAGCAAGATGAACACAGAAGAAGACTTCATGCGTTTTGCCCGCAAGATGCGCAAGCTCGGCATCGATGAAGCGCTGCGCGAGGCCGGATGCCAGGATGGCGATACCGTATATATCTGCAATTATCAGTTTGAGTTCATGGAATAAGGAATCATCTTTTTGTGTGAAGTGTTGTGATTCTTGTCTGTCACCTTGAATCATTTGCCGTATTCAGACTATAATGAGGATAATTTTAGAAGGAAGCGATAGTGATGAAAACATTAAGCAGAGAGATGATCCGCAGCGGAGGCCTTTTCCTCCTGAGCATCGTGATCGCCTATTTCTTTTATACTTCGATTTCTCTTCCGCTGCTGGGCCAGCTCTATCTGATCGATTCTGAAGGAAAGATGCTGTGTCTGTATCTCAGTCATATCGTATTTTTCTATTTGTTGTTCAAGGTGGTCCTGCAGCTGCGTGTCTTTCAGCCAGAAAAAAGACTGGCGCTGATCGTCTGTGTACTGTTGATGTACGCGGCATTCTTTGACCGCGCTGGTTTTGATGAGATCCGCCGCTTCAACTTGGATCCATTTGCGGTTTTTGCCTATAACAATATGGAGACGCTGATGCTTAACATCGCCATCTTCCTGCCGTTTCATACGGTGCTCCATTGGGTGATGCCCAGGCGCAGGAATGCGTTTTATGTGGCCCTGACATTGATCGTGGCCATTGGTGTGGAAGCGGTACAGGTCATCAGCGGCAAGGGAATGTTCGATCTGGTAGACCTGAATCTGTATCTGATCGGGTATTGCCTGGGCTGCATTCTCTATGAACGACTTTTGCGTGATGGGATCAACGCATGAAATACATCAAGGCAGAGCAGAAATCGGTCAGATTTCTGCCCTGCCTGTTTTATGTGTAGACCATACTTGCCAGGATACAATGTAAGATGAGGAAGGATGATGAAGATGAAAGTGACTATTTACGAAGTGCGCGCAGATGAGCAGGAAGCTATCGCGCATTACGCAAATGAACTGGGCCTTCAGGTACAGACATGTGCAGAGACACTGAATGCCAAAAGCCTGGTTCTGGCGCAAGGCAGCGAAGCCGTTTCAGTGCTGGGCGGCAGCAATCTTGATGAAACGTTGGTTTATCGACTGAAAGAAGCAGGGGTCCGCTATCTTTCCACACGTACCGTAGGCTACAACCATATCGACATCGAAGCTGCTCATCGCTGCGGGATCAAAGTTTGCAACTCTGGCTATCCGCCTTATGGCGTGGCGGAATTTACCGTCATGCTCATGTTGATGGCGCTGCGCAAATATAAGCCAGCGCTGTATCGCCAGAGCGTCAATGATTATTCGCTGGGCGGGCTGCAGGGACGAGAGCTGCGCACGCTGCGTGTCGGCATCATCGGCACTGGCAGGATCGGCCGCGCCGTAGCTGGCATCTTGTGCGGCTTTGGCTGTACGCTGCTTGCTTATGACCCTTATCCCGACACATCTTTGTCACAAGTGCGCTATGTCTCGCTCGATGCGCTTTACCGTGAGAGCGATCTGATCACTTTGCATCTGCCGCTGACTGCGGATGACCGTCACATGATCGATGAGGAAGCCATCGCCAAGATGAAGGACGGGGTGATCCTGATCAATGTGTCCAGGGGCGAGCTGACACAGATCGAAGCGCTGATCCGCGGCATCGAGACCCAGAAGATCGGCGCGCTGGCCATGGATGTGTTCGAGGATGAGACCGAGATCTATCATCACCGCCGCATCAATGATATCATTGCCAATCGCAGCATGGCTTATCTGCGGCAGTTCCCCAATGTCATCCTCACGCAGCACATGGCGTTTTATACCGATGTCAATACCAGGAGCATGGTGGAATGCGGGCTGAAAGGCATCGTAGAGCTGGCTGCCGGACGCAGCCAGGGACTGTGACGATGAACATGACCACTCTGCTCAGCCAGATGTTCGTGCTTGCCATCCTCATGGGCATCGGTTTTCTGGCTCGGCGTGTTCAGGTGATGGATGCCGGGTTCTCTCGGCAGCTGTCTGATCTGCTTCTTCATATCGCCATCCCGGCCATGATCATCGCTTCAGTAGGGAAAGGCGATCCGTTTGCGGATATTTCGGACATGCTTTATGTGCTGGGCATCTGTACGCTGGTCAATGCGCTCATGGTTCCGCTGGCCGCGCTTTGCGTGCGGCTGCTGAGAATACGTGAGGACAAAGCGACTTTCCGCTTCATGTTCGCGCTCTCAAACGCGGGCTTCATGGGCCTCCCTGTCATCACCTCGGTATTCGGCGCGCGTGCCGGCGTTTATGCGGCGCTTTACCTCTTGCCTAATAATTTTCTCATGTTTGGCTACGGGGCGCGGCTGTTTCAGCACGATGAGCCATTCTCATGGAAACGCGTGTGCAACGCACCGGTATGCGCTTCGCTGATCGCATGTCTCATCTGCCTGACGCAGGTCGCTTTGCCGGCTGTCATTCAGGAGTGTGCCGAGCTGCTGGGTGCCATGACGACACCTTCGGCCATGCTCATCATCGGCGCCGCGCTGGCAGATACAAAGCTGGGCGCATTGCGCAAGGAGCGCGTCCTCATTCCGTTTACGCTGCTGCGGATGTGCCTGATCCCGTTGTGCTGCTTTGCGCTCTTGCGGCTGTTTGTCCATGATGAGACCCTGATCCAGGTCTGCATCTTGATGAGCGCCATGCCGGTCGCGACCAATGCCGTCATCTTTGCCAGCTCCTGCGGCAGGGATACTGGGCTGTGCAGCCGCGCGGTCTTTGTGACGACGCTGGTCAGCGTGATCAGCGTGCCGCTGTTATATGCCCTGCTTTTTCACTGAAACAAAAAAACTGGCATTCAATGATGACATGCCAGTTTTTTTTGTTTCAGTAGACACCCAGATATTCTTCCAGCGTAAGGCCGGAGGACATGATGGCCGAAGCTGTGGCATTGCCGACATAGCGGATATGCCATGGCTCATACATATAACCGGTGATATGTTCTTTTCCCGGCGGATAACGAAGGATGAAGCCATAGTCGGCACAATGTGCGGCGAGCCAGCGGCCGGCATTGGTCTCTCCGTAATTGTTGTCGATGCTGCCGACGTCGAAGGCCAGACCGCTTTGATGCTCAGACTTGCCTGGCTGGGCAGAATATCGGTCGGCCGCTTCTTTGCCGTCTCTGGCAACATAGCCATTGTAAAGCTGCGCCTGATAATCATAAGAGCGGTAGCCGGAGATCAATGGGATCGAGTAGCCCGCGTTCTGGGCCGCGGCCTGCAGCTGCATCAGTGCGGCATAGGCCGTGGCATCGACGCCGTTGCCATAGCTTCGCGGCAATGGGTGGTTCTTGTTCACCAGCAAGATGCCGTTGACATAAGTCGGCTTTGTCGTGTCCAGCTGATCGCCCAGATCCTTGATCTCATCTGGGATCAGCGATTCGATGATGCCCTTCACCTCTACGGTATACTCTTGCTGGGCGCTGTTGCCATTGGCATCTGCGGCTAGGATGCGTACCGTATAGGTGCCGGCCTTCGATGTATCTACATCAGAAATGATGAGGTAATGGCCCTTTTCAGGCTCCTCGCCCTCTTCCTGCCGCTGCAGGTCTCCATCTACCGGATCGCTGACGCTGGTGATGTTGCTGGAGGGATCAAACGAGTCATTGACCCGCAGCTCGATGATATCTTCCTTGATGAGGATGATCGGCGGCTCGCTGTCTTTGATCTCCACGGTGTATTCAAATGTTTTTTCTACTTCATCTTGCTTCATGAGGAAGCGCAGGGTCTGTGTGCCGATCTTCTTGGTATCCAGCTGTGGATATTCTTTGATCACACCGCCCTTCATATGTACGATCAGATCTTTGGCACTGGTATCGCTGCCATATTCGATGACGCTTTGTTCCTGAAAGGTCATCGACATCGAATCGAAGATGCGTTCGCGCTCAGCGATGAGCTGCTGCTGGTGATTCCACAGCACCGCGCTTGTGATGACGCCGGCAGTGAGCGCCAAGGCGATCACGATCAATGTGATATTCATTTTGGTCAACTTGAACTTTTTCATTTCGGCTCCCCGCTTTCCAAATCCAGTATAGCATGACTGTGTTTCTTTGTAAAATAAGCGTTTTCATCATTTTTTTGTGTATAATGAGTACATGAAGGAGGTTGCAAGATGAAAAGACTCAAAGGAAAGACGGCGCTGATCACCGGCGCCAGCAAAGGGATCGGTGAAGGCATCGCCCGTGTCTATGCCAAAGAAGGCGCTGATCTCGTCTTATGTGCCCGCGGCGCGCAGACCGAAAAGCTGTGCGAAGAGCTGCGGGATAGGTATGGCATCGATGCCATCTTTGTCCCGACGGACGTTGCGGATATGCAGGCGTGCGAACGCGCGGCTGCTGCTGCCATCGCGCGCTTTGGCCGCGTCGATATCCTCGTCTCCAATGCCGGCGTATGCCGCCTGGGCAGCTTTCTGGAAGCCAGTGAGGCAGATCGTGACTATCATCTTGATGTCAACGTCAAAGGCGCATGGAACATCTGTCATGCGGTATTGCCTGTCATGAAAGAGCAAAAATATGGCAGAGTGGTCATCATGAGCTCGGTGACCGGATATATGGTCGCTGATCCCGGTGAGGCTGGCTATGCCATGAGCAAGGCCGCGCTGATCGGGCTGACCAAGGCACTTGCCCGCGAATTCGCGCAGGACGGCATCACCGTGAATGCTATCTGTCCGGGCTATGTCGATACGCCGATGGTGCAAGGGATCGCGTTGCAGTCTGATGCGGATGACCCGCAGTCAGTCAAACAGGGCATCGCGGCTGCCACGCCGCTGGGCCGGCTCGCTGATCCTGAAGAGATCGGTGATCTGGCTGCGTTTCTGGGCAGCGATGAGTCCCGTTATATCACTGGCACCCAGATCGTGATCGATGGCGGCAGCACGCTGCCGGAAACGATCAGCGTGGGAAGCGCATGAAAAAGGGAATCTTGATGTTGCTTGCATTGTCATTGTGCGGCTGTGCCAGCACTCCCGCTTTGCCGCCTCAGGGATCTGCGGATGAGGGAGCAGAAAAAACGCCAGCTGTCGATCTGGATCACTCAGGCGATCCAATAGATGCATTTACGATTGCCTGTACGGATGCGCAGGTCAGCGAGAACGAAACCTTCAACGTGAAGCAGGAACAAAGCGAAGAAAGCGGCATCGCTGTTTATCAGATCGAGTTTGAGACTGAGTATGGGGATTATGACTATGCGATCAGCGTGGATGACGGGGACATCGTCGACGCTGATTATGAGGTCGATGAAGAATGGCTGGATCGTCTTGGCGGCATGCCGCTGGATATGAACGAAGCCGCCTCGCAGGTCGCCGCCAAGATCGGGGCGGATACAGAAGATGTCCGGATCTGGCAGGAAGAAGATGATGGACGCATCCGTTATGAAGGTGAAGCATTCCATGATGGAGTGAAGGCAGAATTTGAGATGGATGCCAAGACCGGGATCATCTTTGACTGGAATCTGGGCATCACGAACGAAAACGAGGACCGATGAACGATCCTCGTTTTCATTCATAATTCCTCAGCAGCGCCATGCCATACGCATTGAGCCGCTCCTCTATCTTATCCAGTGATTCGCGGCGGTTGAGCGAAAAGAGGATGAGCGCGTCGCGGGGATCTTTGGCATAAAGGCGCTGATGCGCGGCCAGCGTGAGCAGCCGGTCGCATTCTTCGATGGTGCATCTCAGCACGATGGCCAGCGTCAGCACTTTATCGCGGCTTGGCACCCTGGTGCCCTGAAACAGCTGATAGGCATAGGTGCGCGGGATGCCGCTTTCGCGGATCACCTCGGCCTTGCTCATCCCACGCGCTTCGCTCAGCGCATTGAGGTATTCGCTGAATGCGCGGGGATGCAGCTGAGGCAGCAGTCTCTCCAGTTCGCTCTGGCTTCCTTGCAGCAGCTGCTGCAAGATCTCATTTGTCGCTTTCTCCATTGTGATCACCTGTCTATATGGTATAATTTTTTCGAAATGCGCGCAAGATGGTGAGAAGATGAGACAAGATGAACTAGAAGTGATCTATGCCCTAAAAGAAGATGAGCACAAGCAGATCATGCTGGCCTGGAACCCGATCGTGCGCCGTGTGTTCGTCATCAAGCGCTTTGCCGCGCTGGCCCGTCCGCAAGTGTACCGGCAGCTTAGCCAATGTGAGGAGAAAGGCATCGTACGTATCTATGCCGTGGAACAGGAACAAGAGGGATTCAGCGTGGTCGAGGAATATCTTGACGGAGAGCTGCTCAGCGTGTGGATGAAGCAGCCGCATGCGCAGCCGCAGATCCATGAGGCATTCATGCAGCTGCTGCGCATCGTCAGCGCGCTGCATCGGATGAGCCCGCCGATCATCCACCGCGACCTGAAGCCCGAAAACTTCATGTGCACCGCGCGCGGCATCGTCCTGTTTGACTTTGATGTCTCCCGTCCTTATGCGCGCCGGCAGGGGGCATCCACTGTCGTAGGCACCCTTGGCTATGCGGCGCCGGAACAGCTTGGCTTTGAACACAGCGACCCGCGCAGCGACATCTATTCGCTGGGTGTCATCCTTAATGTGCTGTGCTGCGGACATCTGCCTTCGATCAAACAGAGCCACATGTACCGTGAGGTGATCCGCAAATGCACCCGTCTCGATCCGCAGGACCGCTATCAAAGCGTCGAAGAGCTGATGGACGCGTTTGCCCCGCAGCAATTCACGATATCGCGTCAGAAAGGCATCGTCTTGCTTGCCTATGCGCTGGTGAGCGCCATCTTGTCTTTTCAGGCACAGCCGGAGCAGCCAGCCATGATGCATGAGGTGATCCTGATGCGCATCGCGCTTTGGCTCGCCTTGCTCATCCCGATGGCGCTGTGGGCGCTGAAGGATGTCATCCTGCTTCGGCCGCCCTTTTCCCGCTTCGCTTTTTTGCAGCGAAAGGGACAAGGGAAAGCGCTGATCTTGCTGGGGAGCGTGCTGATCTTTGCGGAGCTGTTCTTTTTTGCTTTGCTCAGCGTCATGCTGGGCGCGCTCCTCGCCTGATGTCTGCAGCGTGCAGACCATGGCCGATCTTCCTTCTGGTAGAATAAGCGCAGGAGGAATTGAAGATGAAAAAGAAAAAATGGATCATCATCGCCAGCGTTGTCGTGGTCATCGCGGTGATCGCCGCGGCTGGCACATCAGGAAGCGATGAGGCACAGACGCCGCAAGCTGAGGAGCATGTAAAGACGGAGACAAAAGCGCCTGAGCAGCAAGAGGATTTTACGCTTGAGGGGGAGACCCAAGGAGCTTATGACGAATATGGGATGTCTTATTCCATCACTGGCTCGATCAAGAACAATACCGATCATGATGCTTCTTATGTGCAGGTGACCTTCAATCTGTATGATGCGCAGGGCAATCAGATCGGCACGGCCTTGGACAACATCAACAACCTGGAGGCCGGCGGCATTTGGAAGTTTGATGCGCTTGGCCTGGAAGAGGGGATCGCTTCTTATCGGCTGGTCGAGATCAGCGGATTCTGATTTTACATCGATTTGACCTGACGGCATATCTTCATATGCTAAGATGTGAGCAGGAGGTGTGCATATGGTCAAATGCGAAGTGATCGGCTATACGCCGAAGGCGCAGGAAATGGCGGCGAAGATCGAAAAACGAGCCAATGAGATGGCATTGAAAGGATTTGCGCTCATCAGCTGCAGCGTGACGCCTGCCGCCAGCGCCATCCTTGTCTTTCGTCAGGAACATGAGCAGGCACAGTGAGCGGGACAGCGGTCCCGTTTTTTTTGTCGGCCGCCCTTTTGGGCAAAGAGGTGTGACAGGATGCGATTTGATGGTATAATGTAGGGCAGAATGCGAGGTCATGTGCATGATTCAGGATATCCTGCCTTATCATTTTGACAATGTCTATCATCCCCGTCAGCCCCGGGATGAGGATATCGTACTGCTTTATCGTCCAGGAAACATCCTCATCCGCCGTGCGGATATGCCATACGCGCGGGTGAAGGAGCTGGATGAAGACGATCGTGAGGCGCTGCAATATCTGTTTGCGCTCGATGATACCGCCTGTTTCACCCTGTGCAAAGAAGCAGTGTCGCTGCCGCAGCGGATGGAATATGTCAGCACGCGATGGCTGCGCACCTTGCGGCCGCATGCGCTTGCCATGATCGGCATCAGCGGCTATCAGCTTTGGTCGTGGTATCGTTCGCGCATGTTTTGCGGAGAATGCGGCCGGCTCATGCGCCACGATGAAAAAGAGCGCATGATGCGCTGTGATCACTGCGGCAGGATGGAATACCCTAAGATCTGTCCGGCCGTGATCGTCGCTGTCACTGACCGCGATTCGATCGTGCTGACCCGCTATGCCGGCCGGCAGTATCAGAAATACGCGCTGATCGCCGGCTTCTGTGAGATCGGGGAAACCTTGGAGGAGACCGTGCGCCGCGAGGTGATGGAGGAGACCGGGCTGCGGGTGAAGAACCTGCGTTATTACAAGAGCCAGCCGTGGTCATTCACCGATACGTTATTGTGCGGCTTCTTCTGTGAGCTGGATGGCAGTCCGAAGATCACCCGCGATGCCGATGAGCTTGCCGAAGCGCGCTGGGTCGAGCGCGGCGCGGTGCCGCCGGATGAGGAAGGGATATCGCTGACCGGCGAGATGATGAGGGTGTTCCGGGAAGGAAAAGAACATGAATATTGAAAGAAAGCGGGGGAAGCCATGAAGATCTGCGTATATGGGGTATCGAGGAAAGAGCGCCCGTACTTTGAGGAAGCGCGGGCACGATGGGGACTGCAGCTGGAGCTGCACGAAGAAAAACCGTGCCTGGAAAACGCGCATCTGGCGCGCGGATGCACTTGTGTGAGCATCCTGTCCATCCCAGCGCCTGCGCCGCTGCTGGATGCGTGGCACGCGCTGGGCGTGCGTTTTCTTTCCACCCGCACGGTGGGCATGGATCATATCGATCTGGCACATGCCAAGGCCATCGGCATGCGCGTGGACAATATCACCTATGCGCCGCAGACGGTGGCTGATTATACGATCATGCTCATCCTCATGTCGCTGCGGCGCGTGAAGCGCATCGAGCGGAAATTTGCATGCCGTGACTTTTCTTTTGACGGTGTCTATGGGCGCAATCTGGAGGGCAGGACCGTCGGCGTGATCGGCTGCGGCGCCATCGGCACCATGCTCATCCAGCATCTGAGCGGCTTTGGCTGCCGTTTTCTGATGTGTTCCCGTCGCGAAAAAGAAGAGCTGCGCCCCTATGGGCGCTTTGTGGACCTGGATACGCTGCTTGCGCAAAGCGATGTGGTGACGCTCCATCTGACGCTGAATGCGCAGACGCGCCATATCATCGCGGCGCCTCAGCTGGCGCGGATGAAACCAGACGCCGTCTTGGTGAACACGGCGCGCGGCGCGCTCATCGATACCGAAGCGCTCATCGCGGCGCTGCGCGAAAAACGCATCGGCGCGGCCGCCCTCGATGTGCTGGAACAAGAAACCGGGCTTTACTATTATGATTGCTCCAAAGGGCCGTTTTCCTTTCCGTATCTGGAGGAACTGGAGCGTTTTGACAATGTGATCCTCACCCCGCATCTGGCGTGGCTCAGTGAGGAGGCAACGGCGGAGATGGTCTTTCGCTCTATGGAAAGCTGCCGCCGCTTTATGAACGGAGGGAATTGAATGAAACTCATCTCATGGAATGTCAACGGGCTGCGCGCCTGCATCAATAAAGGTTTTTACGAATACTTCAAGGCCAGTGAAGCGGATATCTTCTGTCTGCAGGAGACAAAGATGCAGCCGGGGCAGGCCGAGATCATCAGCGAAGGCTATCATCAGTATATGAACAGCGCAGTGCGCAAGGGATACAGCGGCACGATGGTGTTCACGCGCAAGGAGCCTCTTTCGGTCACCTTTGGATTAGGCATTGAGGAACATGACCAGGAGGGACGTGTGATCACCTGTGAATATGAAACGTTTTATCTGGTGACCTGTTATACGCCGAATTCCAAGGATGGGCTGGCTCGGCTTGATTACCGCATGCAGTGGGAGGATGTCTTCCTGGATTATCTCAAGGCGCTGGACGCCAAAAAGCCGGTCATCCTCTGCGGCGACCTGAATGTGGCGAAAGAGGAGATCGACCTGAAGAATCCGAAGACGAACCGGCGGAATGCCGGATTTACTGATGAAGAGCGGGATAAGATGCGCAAGCTGCTGTCCAGCGGCTTTACGGATACGTTTCGTTATCTGTATCCGGACAAAGCGGGCATCTATTCCTGGTGGAGCTATCGCTTCAACGCGCGCAAGAACAACGCGGGCTGGCGCATCGATTATTTCATCGTGTCGGACCGGCTGAAAGAGCGCATCGAGGATGCTTTGATCCACACCGAGATCTATGGCAGCGATCATTGTCCGGTCGAATTGGACATCGCACTGTGAGGCATCATCATGATCGCGTTTGTAAGAGGGACGGTCTTCAGCATGAGCGCTGATGCGCTGATCATCGACAACAATGGCATCGGTTATCGGATCTTTACGCCGCAGGCGCATAAATTTCACCTGGGCAGCGAAGTGACACTTTATACGTATCAGCAAGTGCGGGAGGATGACATCTCGCTGTTTGGCTTTGACACACCAGAGGCGTATGAGGTGTTTCTGCGCCTGATCTCGGTCAAGGGCGTGGGCGCCAAGACCGCGCTGGCCATGCTGGGCGTCTGTACGCCAGGAAAGATGATCGAGGCGATCGAGAACAATGATGTGAAGCTGCTCAAGAGCTTGCCGGGCATCGGAGCGAAGACCGCGCAGCAGATCGTGCTCGATCTCAAGGGCAAGCTCGTCGAAGAGGCGGCTGAGACCAAGGCCGAGGAGAACCAGGAGCTCAATGACGCATTGGACGCCCTGCGCGCGCTGGGCTATAAAGGCAGCGAACTGGCAGGTCTGCGCCGGGAGCTTGCCAAGCTGGAGGCGATGAGCACCGATGCGTATATCCGTAAGGCACTGGGCATCATGGCAAAGAAAAGCGGGGTATGATCAATGGAACGAATGGTATCAGCGGAAAAAGAATGGATGGATGAGGGAGAGGTCTCGCTTCGTCCTGCGACGCTGAGCGAATATATCGGGCAGAAGCAGCTCAAGGAAAATCTGCGGGTCTTCATCGACGCGGCCAAGGCGCGCAATGAGGCGCTGGACCATGTGCTGCTCTATGGCCCGCCGGGACTGGGAAAGACGACACTTTCTTATATCCTGGCCAATGAGATGGGCGGCAAGCTGAAGACGACCAGCGGACCTTCCATCGAAAAAAGCGGCGATCTGGCCGCTGTGCTTTCCACGCTGGAGGCGGGCGATGTGCTGTTCATCGATGAGATCCACCGGCTCCCCCGCCAGGTGGAAGAGGTGCTGTATCCGGCGATGGAGGATTATTGCATCGATATCGTGGTCGGCAAGGACAGCGCTTCGCTGCGCAGCATCCGCCTGGATCTGCCGCCGTTCACGCTGGTGGGCGCGACGACGCGGGCGGGCGATCTCAGCGCGCCGCTGCGTGATCGTTTCGGCATCATCTCGCAGCTGGAGTATTATGCGCTGGATGAGCTGGAAGCGATCATCCGCCGCACGTCGCGGGTCATGGATACGCCGATCGATGAGGATGCCGTACATGAGATCGCGCTGCGCTCGCGCGGCACGCCGCGCATCGCCAATCGGCTGTTTCGCCGGGTGCGCGATTTTGCGCAGGTGCTCAATGACGGCGTGATCTCCAGAGCGGTCGCGGCCGACGCGCTGGATCGGCTGCGAGTCGATTCCCTGGGACTCGACAGTGTCGACCACAAGTATATCCGGGGCATCATCGAGCGTTTCCGGGGCGGTCCGGTCGGCCTTGATGCCATCGCCAGCTCGATCGGCGAGGAAAGCATGACGCTGGAGGATGTGTATGAACCTTATCTGCTGCAGATCGGCTTCATCAACCGGACGGCGCGCGGCCGCATCGTCACCGAGAAGGCATACCGTCATTTTGGCTACCGCGCTAAGGCAGAAGATCTGTTCACGCTCAGCGATCAGGATGAATGAGGGTCATGTGCGCGATCAGCGCGCAGACCAAGAACAAAGCGCCGTGACAGACGACATGGATCAATGGATCTTGCGCTTCTTTCAGGAACAAGCTGCACAGCATGAGGAACACGCTCATGAGCAGCGCCTGGGGAAGCGCGCTTTTTTTGATGAGAAAGCCGAACAGGCCGCCGCTGATGAGCATTCCTGCGTAGGCGGCCACATCGTTGAAGATATGGAAGACATTGGCGGAAATGAGCGAAAAATGGTATAAAACCGTCGAAAGGAAAGAAAATAACAGCAGAAAGCCGAGCAAGAACAGCAAAGAAAGCCCATAGGGCCTCAGCGCTTGTTTCATGTGTTTCACCTCGTTTCAGCTTATGAGAGAAGGGAGCGCGATATGATGGAAGAATTTGCTTTCTATGGTTCGCTGATCCTGCGCTGTATCATCGTCTATTTCGTCATCATCTTCGCCTTGCGTGTCATGGGCAAGCGTGAGGTCGGTGAGCTCAGTGTCTTCGATGTCGTGATCTATCTGGTCATGTCAGAGCTGCTGGCCATCTCGATCACCGATGTGAAGGTGAGCATCTTTCGTTCGCTGGTGCCTATCGCGGTGCTGGCGGCCTTGCAGATCGCCATCTCCTGGATCTTGCTCAAGAACAAACGGATCCGGGACTTGTTCGATGGCAAGGCGGTCATCATCATCGAGAATGGCATGATCGATCAGCAGGTGATGCGCAAAGAGCGCTACAGCATCGATGATCTCATGGCGCAGCTGCATGACAAGGATCTCTCTTCTCCTTCGGAGGTCGCCTTTGCCATCCTGGAGAATAATGGCACGCTGTCCATCTTGCCTAAGCACTCTTGTCAGGTGCTTTATCCAGAGCCGCTGATCAGCGACGGAGAGCTCAATGAGCGTGTCTTAAAGGCAGTTGGCAGAGATGAGCAGTGGCTGCGTGCGCAGCTGAAAAAGAAAGGCGTGCATGCCATACAGGACGTGTTCCTGTGCCTGCTGCAGAAAAACGGACTGTTCATCATCCGTGCTTCCAGAAACAAAGCAGGCGGAAAGCATGCAGGCAGGTCGTGATGAGCATGCCGCCGCAAAGCCCCAGCAGCAGCGCGCGTTCCTGGAGCAGCGGGGCGAGCAGGCAGACTGCCGCCAAGCGGAACAATGAGCCGTACAGCGTGTCGCGAAAGGCGGGTGCGCTCATGGCGCAGGCATGCATGAGCGCGCTGAGCGGGGCTTGCAGCGCGTAAAAGAGAAAGGGCAGCGCCAGCGCACGAAGCTGGGTCGAGCCGCGTGCCGTATGGTAAAACAAAGTGAACAGCTCTTCATGAAAAATGAAGCAGCCAAACGCGCAGAGCGCGCCGAACAAAAAGCAGCAGGAGAGGATGAGCAGGCACTGGCGGCGTGCCTTTTTTTTCTGCGCGTGAGCAAGGGCGTGGGTGAAGGAAGGAAGCAAGTAGTTGCTTAAGGTGACGCTGAGAAAGCCAGGCATCGTCAGCAGGGGCAGCGTGTAGCCATTGAGCAGACCGTAGGCAGTGACCATCTCTTCCTGGGCGGTGTAAGGGATGAGAACGAGCATGAGGATCGGTTCAAGGAAATAAGTAAGCGATCCGCTCAGCCGGCTGCCCATCATGGGCATCGAGATGGAAAGCACTTCGTGAAGGGCAGACAAGGGGACTTCGTGTATCGCCTTGGGGACAGATCGGGCTTTCTTCCACGGGATGTGCAGCCGCAGCGTCATATATAGACAGCTGACGATCTCACCGACACAGACGCTGGCCATGGCAGTGGCAGCCAGCTGAGAGGGATCGCGGATATCGCTGGCCGCAAAGAAGACGCTCAGGAAGATGAGGCGGCTTCCTTCTTCCCACAGCTGGGCATTGTTGGCTGCCGCGTGCTGCTGACGGCCGTAAAGATAGCCTTTCAACAGTCCGCTGAGCGCGACAAAGGGGAGCAGCGGGAGAATGGCGCGCAGCACCGGGATCAGCTCGCTGTGATGGAGGAAGCCGCTGGCAAAATAAGGCAGTGCCAGCGCATAGGCGCTCATGACCACGGCCGTGGTCAGCATCGTGATCATCGCTGCGGCAAACAGCGGTGTGCTGTTTCCATGCTGGGCAGTCAGCTTGCTGAGGGCAGAGGGAATGCCTTGCTGCACGATGGCGATCAGAAAGACCATCGTCGGTGATGCAAGCGCATACAGATTCATCGCTTCGCTGCTTAATTCCCGAGCCAGCATGATGCGTACCGCAAACGAAAGGATCTTGGCGATGATGGAGACGAACACCAGTTGAAAAGCAGAAAAAAGCATGGTTTTTCTCACGTAGGATCACACTCTCTTGTCCATTTTATGTGTGAACGATGTCTGATATGTGCGGGTTTTGATGAAAAATGGATTCAAAAGTGACTTTTTTAATGATATAATGGGGTAGCATATACTTAAGGGGGATGGCCATGCGTCTGGATGATCTGCTGGAAAACCGATTCATACAGCTGACGATTTATCTGCAGCTGCGCAGGCTCCAGAGAGAGCAGCTGTCTTCTTTAACATATCAACATCTGGAGGACACTCTGAAAGGACTGATCTGGAAGAAACAAGTTCCCCTGACGCTGCATGAAGCTGTGGATGACATCCTGAAGCTGAAAGTAGGGGAGATCGTCGCCTATCTCACCAGACAGGTAATCGTGCAGGGCAAGACCGCCGACCTGGATGAGGTGTATCGCAAGATTGGAGGATTGAATGAATGAAGAAATCACGACTAATCGTGTTCGGGATCTGTGTGATCACGATCCTCACGATGATCGTTACGCTCACGCCGAGCATCCGCAACAGCATGACGCTGGGGCTCGACCTGCAGGGCGGGTTTGAAATTTTGTATGAGGTGTCACCGCTCGATGGCCAGGATATGCCTGAAATGTCATCTGTGGTCTCCTCGGTCCGCAAGCGTATCGATGTGCTCGGTGTCAATGAACCCGAGATCACGGTGGAAGGAGACAACCGTATCCGTGTGCAGCTGGCCGGTGTGGACAATCCGGAGCAGGCAAGAAGGATCATCTCTTCCACTGCCAACCTGACATTCCGCGATGTCAATGACAATCTGCTGATGGACGCAACCGTGCTGGAAGAGGGCGGCGCCAGCGTTGCACAGGATCAGTATGGCAACTATGTGGTCAACCTGAGCCTGAGCGATCCGGATACGTTCTATCAGGTGACCTCGCAGGTCGCCGCGATGGGCAGCGGCCAGAACCTGATGGTCGCTTGGCTGGATTACGAAGAAGGGGAATCATATGCAGCTGAATCCCGCAAAGACAATCCGGCTTATATCTCCGCCGCTACGGTTTCTGAAGGAATCAGCGGCGACAGCGCGCAGATCAGCGGCAATTTTACGCTGGAGAGCGCCACTGAGCTGGCAGATCTGATCAATTCCGGATCGCTGCCGGTGCAGATGACGGAAGTCTACTCTGATGTCGTTTCCGCGGATTACGGTATGGATGCGTTCTCATCCACGATGCTGGCCGGCGCGATCGGCGTGGCAGCGGTCATGCTGTTCATGATCTGTGTCTATCGCCTGCCGGGCATCATCTCCGCGGTCACGCTCGCCGTATACATCTTCGTCGTATTCTTGATCTACAATGCCATGGGCGCGGTATTCACGCTCTCCGGCATCGCGGCGCTCGTGCTTGGTGTCGGCATGGCGGTCGATTCCAACATCCTGACCTTTGAGCGCATCAAGGAATCCATGTACGCCGGACGCAGCGTGAAGACCGCGTTCCGTGAAGGATCCAAGGATTCTTTCCGTACCATCGTCGACGCACAGCTGACGACGTTCATTTCCGCGCTCATCCTGTACATCTTCGGTACGGGCAGCGTAAAGGGATTCGCAACGATGCTCATCGTATCGACGATCACCACGCTGCTGCTGATCGTGTTCATCGTCCGCTTCCTGCTGGGCCTGTTGGTCAACAGCGGTTATCTGGACGATCGCTATGAGCTGTTCGGTGTCAAGAAGAGCGATGTGCCGGATGTCTCTAAAGGCGAGGAACGCCGCAAGTTCACGAAGTTCAAGGGCTTCGACTTTGTCGGCAAGGCAAAGTACTTCATCTGCACTTCATTGGCCATCCTGGTGATCTCCATCGTCTGCATGGGCGTCAATGGCTTCACCGGAAACGGCGTCATGAACCTGGGCATCGATTTCACCAGCGGTACGACGCTGACCATCCAGAGCGACAGCGCGATCGATCAGGATACGCTGGAATCACAGCTTGAAGAGCTCGGCCTCGATCCTTCCAGCGTAAAGATCAACGGCTCGCAAAGCAATGTCGCCAGCGTGTATCTGCGTGATGCCATCGATTCTGATACGATGAGCACGGTAAAATCAAGCCTGCAGGAGACATATGGCCATGAAGTGACGGACAACACCGTCACGCCGGTCATCGGTCAGGAGCTCGTGCGCAATGCCGTGATCATCTCGATCCTTGCCTGGATCGGCATCCTGATCTACGTGACTGTCCGCTTCAAATGGGACTATGCACTGTCGGCAATCGTCGCGCTGATCCATGATGTATTGATCATCTTGGCCTTCTGTGCCATCTTCCGTCTGGAAGTCAATACGGAGATCGTGGCGGTGCTGCTCACCATCATCGGTTACTCTGTCAATAACTCCATCGTCGTCTTTGACCGCATCCGTGACCGTGTGCGCGCACACCGCGGCCGCATTGCGAAGGAAGAATACCGTGAGCTCGTCAATGAAGCCATTCAGACGACCTGCACACGTTCTGTCTTCTCGACGCTGACGACGATGCTTCCGGTCATCTTCCTGCTGTTCATCGGCAGCGGTGCCATTTTCGTCTTCAACCTGACGCTGCTGATCGGCTTGATCGCCGGCGCCGGATCTTCGCTGTTCATCGCCGCACAGCTGTGGTATCAGCTGCGTTTGCGTGAAAAGCCGAAGAAAGTCAAGAAAGTGAAACGCTCCAAGAAAGAGCTGGACGAAATGATCGTCCCGGGCGTAAACGACTGATCAGAAATAAACGCAGGCAGGAAACTGCCTGCGTTGCATTATAGGAGGTATCATGAACATTACCGAAATCGATCCCATGCGGGAAGAGGAGCTCATGCGCCGCTATCATCTGAGCCGGCTTTGTGCCCGGGTGCTGGCTGTCCAAGCGCTTTCTGTGGATGACATGCAGGCGCTCTTTCAGCCGCCGGCCCTCGCTGACCCCTTGACGGCCCAAGGCATGAAAGAAGTCATAACCCGCATCCAGCTGGCCAGGGACCGCCAAGAAAAAGTGATGGTCTGCGGCGATTACGACGCGGATGGCATCTGCGCGACCGCGATCATGGTCGATGCCCTGCGGCGCTTTGGCCTGGAATGCGGCTTCTATATCCCCAACCGCTTCAATGAAGGATATGGTCTGCATGCCCACACGGTGGAACTGGCTGCCCAGAAACGATACGCTTTGCTCATCACCGTGGACAATGGCGTGCGCGCGCATGAAGCGCTGCAGAAAGCAAAAGAACTGGGCATCGAAGTCATCGTGACCGATCACCATGCCATCGATGAATCTTGTCCGCCGCAGTGCGCGATCTTGCTGCATCCGTTTCTGATGGGGAAACCATTTGAGACGCTGAGCGGGGCCGGGACAGCCCTGGAAGTGAGCCGGGCCCTGGGCACAGAAAATGAGCGGCAGATCGTGCTGGCCGGCATCGCTGCCATCGGCGACGTCATGGAAATGCGCCAAGAAACAAGAAACATCGTTCGTCAGTGCATCGCCATCCTCAACGAAAAAAAAGTGCGCTGTATCCAGCTGCTCGCTAATGACAGCTCCCCATGGGATGAGACAAAGATCGCTTTTCAGATCGTCCCTAAGCTGAATGTGACCGGCAGGCTGGCCGATAAAGCCAATGCCAACAATACCGTGCGCTATCTGCTTTCAGACAATGGCGCCTTGCTCATGAACATGGCCGCGCAGATCAGCGATCTCAATGCCTTGCGCAAGACGATGAGCGAACAGATGAGCAGGACGGCCATGGAAAAAGCAGATCATTCCCGTGCTTTCCTCGTCATCTGTGATCCTTCTTTCCATGAAGGCATCGTCGGGCTGGTGGCCGGCAAGCTGTGCGAACAGTTCGATAAGCCATGCATGGTGCTGGCACAAAAAGGCAGCCAGTGCCGTGGCAGCATCCGTGCCCCAAAAGGCATGGATCTGACTTCATTCTTTGATGAGTTGGACTGCCTGCAGGAATACGGCGGGCATGCCCAGGCAGCCGGTATCGGCTTTGCGATGGAAGACCTGCCCAAAGTCATCCAGTATGCTCAGCAAAAGCTCAGGGAACGACCGATCCAGCAGCAGCCGGAACAAACGCTCCTGCCGGTCAGCGAAGACATGCTCACCCTGAATGAAGTGAGCTCGCTCGATGTGCTCAGGCCCTTTGGCAATGGCTTTGAAGAACCGCTCTTCTGCATCCAGCGTCCCCATATCACAGACTCCAGGACCCTGAGCAATGACAAGCATATGAAATGGCGCACAGCTTCAGGCATGGAGCTGCTTTACTTCAATCCCGGCGCCCGCATGCAGGAGCTCAAGAACGGTGATTTCGACACCTTTGTCGGCACCATCGGCATCAATAGCTTCCGGGGCAGACGTACCGTAAATGTCATCGTCAAAGATGTCATCAAATGATGATCAAGGTGAAGATCGAATGGTCTTCATCTTTTCTCTATTCATATATATTTTGATCTATGCTTGTGTTTTGGCCTCGTGTGCAGGCATAATGATCAGTTTTTATTCTGCTCACGCCTGGTTGTGATTCCGCCAACAAGCGCTTTGACTGTAACAGAAATCAGTGTGGTTTCCTGGTAAGCGGAATTACCTTTTCACACGATCATCAAGAAGGAGGATAATATGTCAATAATTTTCAGAAACATTTTCGCACGATTTTGTAAGAAAAGTGTAAAAAGATGGGCTTTTTTATGCTTGTCCAGGTGAAAATATAAAGGGAATCTGCTATAATTACATACATGAATCTAAAGGGGAGAGTGGATTGTATGGATCTGAGAGAGTATATCGCATCGATCGAGGGGTTTCCGAAGGAAGGAATCATCTTTCGGGATGTGACGCCGCTTCTGGCTGATGGGGATGCATTTCATGATGCTTGTGAACGCTTGATCGCGTTTGCGCGCAAGCTGGACGCAGATGTGATCGTGGGTCCGGAATCCCGTGGCTTCATGTTCGGCTGTCCTGTATCTTATGCATTGGGCATCGGGTTTGTTCCGGTGCGCAAGCCAAACAAGCTGCCGCGTCAAACGCTGTCTTGTTCCTATGATCTGGAATATGGATCAAATACCCTGGAGATGCATGTGGATGGCATCCGTCCGGGACAGCGTGTCGTCATCATCGACGATCTGCTGGCGACCGGAGGAACGGTGGAAGCAACGGTGAAGATGATCAGGGAGCTTGGCGGTGAGCCGGTGGGCTGTGCCTTCATCATCGAGCTCAGTGATCTGCATGGCCGCGACGCGTTAGCGGATATGGAGGTCTTGTCGCTGTTGACATACGAAGGTGAGTAGCGCTCACCTTTTTCGCTTGAATGGGAGGTGATCTTATGGTCAATAAAAAATCTGTTACATTTGAAGAAGTGCTTGAGGAAGTCAAAAAATATATACATAAGCCGGAAAACATCGATCTGATCACAAGAGCATATCTGTTTGCCAGAGATCAGCACGAAGGACAATTCCGCAAGAGCGGGGAGCCTTACATCATTCACGCCATTCAGGTAGGGTATACGCTGGCACTGCTCAGGACCGGCCCGAAGACGGTCGCCGCCGGTTTCCTGCATGATACGGTGGAGGACTGTGAGGCAGAGACCGAAGACATCGCCAGACTGTTTGGGGATGAGGTCGCCTCGCTGGTGGAGTCGGTCACAAAGATCGGCGCGCTGAAATTCAAGGATGAGAAGGAGTATCTTGCCAGCAATCACCGCAAGCTGCTCATCGCGATGGCTAAGGATGTCCGCGTCATCCTGATCAAGCTGGCGGACCGCTTGCACAACATGCGTACCCTGCAATACATGCGAGAGGAAAAGCAGAAGAAGATCGCTGGTGAGACGCTGGAGGTCTATGCGCCGATCGCCCACCGCTTAGGTATGAGCGAGATCAAGAACGAGCTGGAGGATCTGAGCTTCAAATACCTGAACCGCGAAAAGTATTTCGAGATCGCTAAGCTGGTGGAGAAGCGCGAATCAGAACGCAATGCGCAGGTGCAGGATATGATCGATGAGATCAGCGAAATGCTGCATTCGCATGGCATCATGTCTTATCGCATCTTTGGCCGCAGCAAGCATCTTTACAGCATCTATAAAAAGATGATCACAAAGAACAAGCGCTTTGAGGAGATCTTAGATCTGCTGGCCATCCGCATCATCACGGATACTGAGGTCAGCTGTTATGAGATCCTTGGCTATATCCACGCGAAATATCGCCCGATCCCCGGTCGTTTCAAAGATTATATCGCGATGCCGAAGGTGAACATGTATCAGTCTTTGCACACGACGATCATCGGCGAGGATGGCAATATCTTCGAGGTGCAGATCCGTACGGAGAAGATGGATGAGATCGCCGAGCGAGGCGTCGCGGCTCACTGGCGCTATAAGGAAGCGCAATATGGCGGACAGGAACGCGAACAGAAAGAGATCGAAGAACAGCTGCATTGGTTCAAAGATTTCTCGATGATGAGCGATGAAGAGAGCGATGATCCGCTGGAATACATGAATGTCGTACAGCGTGACATCTTTGAAGCCAATGTCTATGTCCTGACGCCCAAAGGCAAGGTCATCGCGCTGCCCAATGGCGCCACGCCGATCGATTTTGCGTACCGCATCCATACAGAGGTCGGCCATCATACTGTGGGCGCGACGGTCAACGGCGCCATCGTGCCGCTGAATACGCCGCTGAAGACCGGTGATGTCGTCAGCATCCGCACCAACAATCAATCGGCCGGTCCAAGCGAGGACTGGCTGAAGATCGTCAAGTCTCCGCATGCCCGCAATAAGATCCGCTCTTTCTTCCAGCGTCAGGAAAGCGAGAAGCGGCTCGATCTCATCCACAAAGGGGAAACGATGCTGGAGGAAGAAGCGCGGCGGCGCAATTTGGAGGAAGTCACGCATAAGCGTCTGGAACAGATCATGGGCTCATTGTCCTTCAGCAGTGTGCAGGATCTGTTCGTGGCCATCGCCAACAAGCAGGTCTCGCTGCAGGCGGTCATGGAGCGGCTGCAGAAGCATAAGGTGACCACACCGATCGACAACGCGGATCTGCTCAAGATGTTCAACCGCAACGAATCGCGGCCAAAGAAGAAATCAGCGTGCGGCATCCATGTGCCTGGCATCGAGACGATGAAGGTGCAGCTGGCTTCCTGCTGTTCTCCAGTACCGGGCGATGAGGTCGTCGGCTACATCACCAAAGGGCAGGGGGTGCGCGTGCACCGTGTAGACTGTCCGAATGTCGCCAGGGAAAAGCAGCGTCTCATCCATGTCGAATGGGAAGATGACCTGGAAGAAAAGAACTATGATGTCGATCTGGTCATCCATTCCAATGATCGCAGCTACTTGCTCAGCGATATCGTGACCGTCGTCTCGCAGTGCAAGGCCAAGCTCAACAAGGTCGACTCGAAAGTCAATGAGGATGGCATCACCGCGACGACAAAGCTGACCGTCGGCGTGAGCGATGCGGAACACTTGCGCACGCTGACCGCCAATCTGCGCAAGGTCAACAGCGTGAACGATGTCGAACGTGTCATCCATTGAATCAGCAGGGACGGGATTCCGTCCCGTTTTTTGAAGGGAGCGCCGTATTTGCGAAATACCGCAAGCTTTGCATCTTATGCTTATCCGCTAGCAGCATCGTCTTGCTTTTCCTCATCGTTTTGTCCGAATCCAGGAGGCCAAGGAATTCGGCTCGCCATTTTGGATCCTTCATCAGCGCTACGAACGAAGAGGGCTCGATCATGCTGATGTATGATGATGCGGCCATCAGCACTGATAAGCTGCATTGATCGAAACGATGAGAGAAACATGGATGCGATCGGATGAAAAAGACGTGACCGCCAGTTTTCAAAAGAACGAAGACACGATGATGGCAACCATCTGGAACAGATGTCATCCGCTCATCTGTTTGCATGAAAACAGCAACGAGGAGGATATGCGATGATACGTGAAATCAAGGATAAAGCAGCGATCGCGGCGGCGCTTGAGCTGATATGGGTGACATTCCTGCAATTTGAAGCGCCTGACTATTCAGATGAAGGCATTCAGGCATTCCGCAGCTTCATCGACGATGAAGATATCATCGCTTCTCTGGAATTTTGGGGAGACTATGCGGGTGATGAGCTGAGAGGGACGATCGCCGCCAATGAGGATCGCCGGCACATCTGCTGTTTTTTCGTCAAGGCCCGTTATCACAGACAGGGGATCGGAAGAGCGCTGTGGGAGCATCTCCTGAACAGCAGCGATCATCAGGTCTATACGGTGCATGCCTCTCCTTATGCGGTCCCGGTCTATCACAAATTAGGCTTTGTGGAGATGAGCGAGGAACAGACAGCTGATGGGATGCGATTTACACCGATGCGATTTGAAAGAAAAAAAGACCATGGAATTCAGGATAGATGACAAACTGCTTGATGCTTCGCTATTTCTGCCATTCGTCGATCAAGTCTGGCCGGGCGCCTATGACATGGAGAAGACGGAAAGCGCATTGGCGAAAACGCTGAACATCACGGCTTACGATGGAGATAAACTGGTAGGATGCCTGCGCATCCTGTCAGATGGATATTTCTTCGGGACGATCACTGAGCTGCTCGTCCTTCCGCAGTATCAGAAACAAGGGATCGGAAGCCATCTCTTGCGGCTGGCTAAAGCGCATGCGCCAAGCATGCTGTATTTTGGCGCCCAGCCGGGAATGGAAGCATTTTATGAAAAGAACGGCTGCCATAAAAGCTTACAGTCGTTTATGATCGAAAAACAGCGTGACCAAAGCGCAAGGTGAAGCTTGCGCGTCCAGGATATGCTGCTTTGCGTTAAAAAAGATGCCAGTCTATTTTTGAAAGACACCATTGGCGCATCATGATATGCTGTTCCTTTTTTTGCATGGATGATGCCTTTGGTCCCATGCGCCATAGAAGATTCAGATTATCAGCGCTGATATGTGATCGCTTTGAGATATGAGCGTTATCTGGAAAAGTAAAAAAGTCGGCTCAGCGTATGCTGTACCGGCTTTTCAGCGTTTTCGCCATTTCAGTTTCAGCTCGGTCCACAGGCATTTATACATGCAGAACCATTCCTGGGGCCAGTGCTTCAGCTTGTCTTTCTCGCTGTATGCGCTGACGCAATAATCATCGAAATAGCGTTTGGCAAAATAATTGGCGCGCCGGGCATGAAAAGGCGAAGTGATGATGATCGCACTTTGGCAATGGTGCTTTTTCCACAGTGGCTTTGCGCAGGTGAAGTTTTCATAGGTGTTTCTGGCTTTGGTCTCACACTCATGCGGGATGTCTTGCTGGGCAAGCACATAGGCCATCATGTGCTCGGCTTCATTGTATTCGTTTTTCACGCAGCTGCCGCTGATGATGAGCAGCCGGTAGGCATGCTGGCGATAAAGACGGAGCGCGTGATCGCTGCGCCGTTTCTGCATGCGGCTCAATGATCCGTCCTCCTTGCAAGGGCAGCCAAGCACGAGCGCCAGATCATAAGTCTGTTCTTTTCGTGCAAGCGGCTTTGGGAAGAAGATGAACAATGGCAGGGTGAGCAGGATCAGGAGGATGAGCAGGCTAATGATCAAGATCTTCATAAATCGGGGCCTCCAGTTCTCTTTGCATGAGCGCCTTGCGCGCTTGTGGATCTGCGTAAGCATACAATGCGGCCGCTTTCAGCTCGCTGTCGCGGTAAAAGGCGGGAAGGTCCGCGAAACGCGACACGAGCAGGATGTTTTTTTGCCGCAGCTGCTTCAGCAGCTTCCGGGCACGCTGATCGAACGCGAGCGGGCGAAGATGCGTGATCTGCCGGTGTGAATCGGCTTGTTCACGTGTGGTCTGCAGCAGGTAATGGATCAAGGTGCGGCGGATGCGGCTGGCGGTGCAGCGCGCGCTGACACAGCGGTTCAGGAAAGCGGCAAAAGTATCTTCTTGTGCCGCTTGCTTAAGCAGGTGCTCGATGCCTTCGTCCATCAGGAAAAAGCGCTTCATGTCTTCGGGGTCATCAAGCAGCAGCCGCGTCTGCAAATAAGGATAGAGCGTTTCCATCGTATGCGCGGCGTGCATCGCTGCCTGCATGGGCGTAAATGCGCTGACATTTTCGCCTTGCAGGAAATGTGTGCGGATGGCCGTGGCCGAAGCGATGTGCGTATCGATGCCAGTATCGTGATAAGCGTTGGTGCGCTGGATGCACACGGTGCGCAGCTGATGCGCCTGCGCGGCGCGGATGTAGCAGAGACCGAGGATGTCATTTGGGGACATCGGCCCGGCCAGCGCCTCATACTGGCGGACGGTGCTTATGCCGTTTCCTTGGGGGTGAAAGTCAGTCAATGTTTCCGCAAGCTGGCGCAGGCGGTCGATATCATTGGATTCGCTGCCGAAGACGATGGTGTCAGCGCCGGCAAGGGCGAGGATGTCCACGGCCGCAGAAGCGAAAAAGGCGGCGCTTTGTACCGCGTGGATGGTCGGCAGCTCCAGCACCAGATCCACGCCATGGTGCAGGGCCGCTCTTGCTCGTTCCCACTTATCGGCGATGGCGGGCTCGCCGCGCTGGACGAAATGAGGGCTCATGACCGCGATGAGCAGGTCGCAGCCGCTTTTGGCGCGAGCCTGCTCGATATGAAGGATATGCCCATTGTGGAACGGGTTGTATTCGACAACGATGCCGCAGACTTTCATGACCTCACCTCAATGTCATAAATATAGCATAAAAGCAGGGGGAATGATATAATTTTGAGGGAGGGATTCAATGAGACAGGAACATCTGCGCATGCCTTCGGATGAAGATGGGCTCATGCTTCATGGCCTGCTGCAGCTGCCGCAGGGAGAAGCAGAGGGCATCGTCCATCTGGTGCATGGCATGTGCGACCATAAGGAACGTTATCAGCACATGCTTGATTTTTTCAGCGCGCATGGGTATGTCACGGTGATCTTTGATCTGCGCGGACATGGAGAGAGCGTGCGTGATCCTAGAGACCTCGGCTATTTTTATGATGACAGCGGGGTCTGGCTCGTGCGGGACATCCATCAGGTCGTGCATCGGATGAAGGAACGCTTTGGCGATCTGCCTTATTTTCTCTTTGGCCACAGCATGGGCTCGCTTGCCGCACGCTGCTATGTGCGTCATTATGATTACGAAGTAGATGGCGTGATCTTATGCGGGACGCCCGCTTATGATCCGCTCGTTCCCTTTGCCATGGTGCTGTGCGCATTGCTGCGCCGCATCCAGGGTGATTATGCCCGCAGCAAGCTGTTCGATCGCCTGGCGCTTGGTCCGTATGAAAAGGCATTTCCGCAGGGCAGGCACGCCTGGATCTCTTCTGACACAGAAATCGTCAGACGTTACGACGCTGATCCGCTGTGCACTTTCGCTTTTACGCTCAATGGCTATCAGAATCTGTTTGCCCTGATGTATGACGCTTATGATGAAGAGGGTTGGCTGCTTCGTCATCCTGAATTGCCTTTTCTCTTCATCGCGGGGGAAGAGGATCCGGTGATCCGCTCGCTGCCGGCCTGGGAGCGTGCTATGCGGCGGCTGCAAAAGAGCGGTTATTCACGCATCATGAAGAAGACTTATCCGCATGCGCGTCATGAGCTGATCAATGAATATTGCGCGCAGACCGTGATGGAAGACATGCTGGCATGGATCGAAAGCATGAAGGAACAGCGGCAGTGACGCATCCTGGGGTTTTTTAAAATATTCTTGACTTTGATTGACTATTTCTTTATAATGTTTTCGTTGACATGAGGTGGTGAAGCCGGTGAGATATTCCAAAGCAGATTTCCTGCAGGCCATGAACAATACGATCGCTCTGGATGAGGACATCAGTTTTGAGCCTGAGGCATTTGCGCGGATGCATCATATCCGGTCAGTTCCCCGCGTTCATGTGAGCGGAGAAATTCATTACGATGTTGTAAGCGAACGCGTATATGCGGATCTGTCGGTTACAGGAGTGATGATTGTACCGTGTTCAATAACTCTGGAAGACGTTGAGGTTGAGTTCCACTCAGATGCATCCGAGCAGTTTTCGTTCGTGAAGTGCGATGACGCGGATGTGCATGAGACAAAAGGTGATGTCGTTGAGTTGTTGCCGGTTATCTTTCAGCTGATCCTGATGGAGGTTCCCCTGAAGGTCGTCAAGCCGGGCATCGGGGAGTACCCGCAGGGCAATGGCTGGAAAGTAATCAAAGAGGAAGATCTCAGGAAAGAAAAAGAGCATGAGATCGATCCCCGTTTAGCAAAGTTGCGAGAATTCAAAGTGGAAGAGTAAATAGGAGGTGCGAACATGGCTGTACAGCAGAGACGTAATTCAAAGACGAGAAAAGCAAAACGCAGAACTCATTACAAGCTGGCTGCGCCGACACTGGTGAAGTGCCCTGCATGCGGTGAGTACAAATTGGCACATAAGATGTGCGAATGCGGTGAATACAACGGAAGAACCGTAGTTGAGAAATAAGAAGGAGACTTCTTATTTTTTTATGCGTCGATGCGGGAAATTACGAACAAACGGTTGCGGAAGGCGTGATTTTGTGCTAAACTAGGCGTGTAAGCGAACGAGGAGTGGGTTATGCCCACTCCTTCATTATGATTAGAAGGAGAAGTGTTATGGACCAGATTTCACAGATCAGGACGATGATTCAGCCGGTTCTGGAACAGAACGCATGTTCTCTATATGATCTGAGATGGGTGCAGGATGGAAAGATGCGGGTGCTGCAGGTCTCCATCATGCACGCGGACGGATCGATGGATATCGATACATGCGCGCTTGTTTCAGAGGGCATATCCGCACTGTTGGATGAAAGCGACTTCATTTCCCACGAGTATTTCCTGGAGGTCTGCTCTCCGGGGGCAGAGCGAGAACTGCGCACGCCGCAGGAGATCGCTGCTGCTGTGGGTGAATATGTGTTTGTCAAACTGAAGGATCCCAAGGCTGGCATGGACAGTGTCAAGGGAACCATGACCGCCTATGAGGAAGATGGGATCGTGATCGAGTACATGGCCAAGGCCGTAAGGAAGAAGATCAAGATCGATCCGGAAAATATCGCATTGATCCGTTTGTCAGTGAAGATTTAGAGAGGAACAGGAAGATGAAACTGAAAATGTTTATGGATGCCATGCAGGCGATCGAGAACGACCGCAAGCTGACCAAGGAGATCGTGGTGAGCGCGCTGGAAGAGGCATTGATCAAAGCTTACCGCAAGCATATCGAGATCCCGGACGCGCTGGTGCGCGTGGATATCAGCGAGAAGACCGGAGCGATCCGGGTATTCCAGGAGCGTCAGGTCGTGGAAAACGTGGAAGATGATGAGATGGAGATCTCGCTGGAAGATGCGCAGCGCATCAACAAGGACTATCAGCTTGGCGATCTGGTGGACGAAGAAGTCAACATTCAGGAATTCGGCCGCGCCGCGGTCGTGCTCGCCAAGAACGTCATGAAGCAGAAGATCCGCGAAGCAGAAAAGCAGATCGTCTATGAGGAATACTGCGACAAGGTCGAAGAGATGATCACTGGCACCATTGAGACCGTGGAAGAAAAGTTCTGCATCGTGAATATCGGCAAGACGCTGGCCATGATGCCGAAGAACCAGCAGATGCCCAATGAGAAATATCGTGAGGGCGAGCGCATTCGTGTCGTCATCATTGAGGTCAACAAAGAGACCAAGGGCGCGCAGGTGCTCGTGTCTCGTGCCGACGCGACCCTGGTCAAGCGGCTGTTTGAAAAAGAAGTGCCGGAGATCTATCAGGGCATCATCGAGATCAAGGCGATCGCTCGTGAAGCAGGAGAGCGCACGAAGATGGCGGTGTATTCTCACAATGAGAACATCGATCCGATCGGCGCCTGCATCGGTCCGCGCGGTCAGCGCGTGCAAGTGGTCATCGATGAGCTGCATGGCGAAAAGATCGATATCTTCGAATGGAGCGAAGATGTCAGCGAACTGATCAAGAACGCGCTGTCTCCGGCTGAAGTGCTCGGTGTCATTCCCAGCGAGGAGAAGAAAGGCGGCCTGCTGGTCATCGTTCCGGATCATCAGCTTTCGCTGGCCATCGGCAAGCGAGGCAAGAATGCCCGTCTGGCCGTCAAGCTGACCGGCCGCAAGATCGACATCAAAGCTGAAAGCGAGGTCAATGAAGCCGGCATCGACTGGCGCGGCATCGCGGCTGCCCAGCATGAGGAATTCCTGCGCCGTCAGGAAGAGGAACGCGCCCGCCGTCAGCAGGAGCTGTTTGCCTCCAGCAATGAGGACAATGAGATCGCCAGCGTCGAGGATGCGGATTTTGATTACAACGATGAGCCGGCTGAAGAAGAGAACATGCCGCAGAGCGAGGAGCAGGCGCAGCCTGAAGCGGCGGCAGCACCGGTGGAAGCTGCGCCAGAAAAGCCGCAGCCAAAAGAGGAACGTGCTTCGGATGACTTCGAGGAAGCGGCTCGCATCGCCAAGGCCAAGCAGAAAGAAAAGGGCATCGACTTGCGCGAGAAGCAGGAGTATACCTCTAAGTTTGAGGCGCTCGCGGATGCCAGCGCTTCGCATACGGCGGACAATCGTCCCAGCCGCCCCAGCCGCAAGAAGAATGAGCGTGATGAGGAGAAGCGCCGTCCGACTTTCGATCCTTCCAACCTGGAGTATGAGTTCAAGCCGATCTACACTGAGGAGGAACTGGCGGAGATCGAGCGTCAGGAAGAAGAGGAGCGCGAAAACGACTGGATCAACAACGATATCGACTTCGATGAATATGACAAGTATTATGATTGACTGAGGTGATGGCATGCGTAAGATACCGATGCGCAAATGTGTGGCCACGCAGGAGCAGCTGCCGAAGAAAGAGCTGATCCGCATCGTGCGCACACCGCAGATGGAAGTCAAGATCGACGAAACCGGGAGGATGAACGGGCGCGGCGCTTATCTTAAGCGCAGCGTGGAGGCCGTCGATCTCGCGCAGAAGCGCAAGAGCCTTGCCCGTTCGCTCGAATGTGAGATCCCTGCGGAGATCTACGATCAGCTCCGGGAGATGTTCGGAGGCAAAGATGGATAGGTGGCAGAGCACGCTGGGGCTCGCCATGCGCGCCCGCAAGGTCGTGATGGGGGACGCGCTGCTCAAGTGCATTCAGAAAGGGCAGGCGTGTCTTGTCATCCTCGCAGATGACTGCGGGGAAAACCAGCGAAAAAAAATAACCGACAAATGCGCTTTCTATCATGTCCCGCTGATGCGGGTGGAAAGCGGCGCCATGATCGATGCGGCAGTAGGAAAATCTAATCGCAAGGCTGCCGCGATCATCGATCAGGGATTTGCGAAAACGATTCAATCGTACATGAAAGGCTAGGTGATAGGTATGGCCAAACCACAGAGAAGAGGGCCGAGGAAACCTGGAAAAGGTGGAAAACAGAAAAACTTCACACCGCGCAAGGAGCGTGTCGAAGTCAAGGAGATCACGTATCACGGACCGATGAGCGTCGGTGAGCTTGCGGAGAAGCTGAACCGCAACGCAAGCGAGATCATCAAGCTGCTGTTCATGATGGGCACGATGGTGACCATCAACTCCACACTGGATGAGGAAAACATCGAGCTGGTCTGCATGGAGTTCAATGTGGAATGTCACAAGGAAATCATCATCGAGGAAGAGGATCTGGAGGAGCAGATCAATGCGATGGAGGAAGATCCTTCCAAGCTGAAGCCGCGTCCGCCGGTGATCACGATCATGGGTCATGTCGACCATGGCAAGACGACGCTGCTGGATACGATCCGCAAGACCCATGTCACAGAAGGTGAGTTTGGCGGGATCACCCAGCATATCGGTGCTTATCAGGTCAGTGTCAAGGGAAGAAAGGTCACTTTCCTGGATACGCCAGGCCATGAGGCGTTCACGGCCATGCGTGCGCGCGGCGCGCAGGTGACAGACATCGTCGTCATCGTCGTCGCTGCCGATGACGGCGTGATGCCGCAGACCAAGGAAGCCATCGACCATGCCAAGGCTGCCGGCGTACCGATCGTCGTGGCAGTGAACAAGATGGATAAGCCGGGCATCAATCCGGATCGGATCAAGAGCGAGATGGCCGATAATGGCGTCATGCCTGAGGAATGGGGCGGGGATACGATCTTCGTGCCGATCTCCGCGAAATTCGGCGATGGCGTGGATGACTTGCTGGAAGCGCTGCTGCTGGTGGCCGACATGGCCGAGCTGAAGGCCAATCCGGACCATCTGGCGACCGGTACGGTCATTGAGGCCAAGCTGGATAAGGGCCGCGGTCCCGTATCCACGCTGCTGATCCAGACCGGAACGCTGCATACCGGTGATGCGCTGGTCGTCGGTACTGCCTATGGCCGTGTGCGCAAGATGGTGGATGACCGCGGCCGCGAGATCAAGAAGGCGCTGCCTTCGATGCCGGTGGAGATCATCGGCCTCAACGATGTGCCGATCGCCGGTGATGTGTTCAAGGCATTTGAAGATGACAAGAAAGCTCGTCATGTTGCCGAAGCACGGCTGCAGAAGCGCGTGGAGAAGGAACGTAATTCATCCAGCGCGATGTCGCTGGATGATCTGGCCCGCCAGATCGAACAAGGCGATATGCAGGATATCAACATCATCATCAAGGCGGATGTGCAGGGCAGCGCAGAAGCCGTGAAGGCAAGCATGGAGCGCCTGGATGTGCAGGGCGTGCGCGTCAATGTCATCCGTGCTACGGCCGGACAGATCACGGAATCAGATATCATGCTGGCCAGCGCGTCCAATGCCATCATCTATGGCTTCAATGTGCGTCCGAATGCGATGGTGCGCAAGAAAGCAGAAGAGGAAGGCGTCGAGATCCGTCTGCACAATATCATCTATAAAGCGCTGGAAGAGATGGAGCTTGCCATGAAGGGCATGCTGGCACCGGTCTATGAGGAAGTCGTCATCGGACAGGCCGAAGTTCGCCAGACCTATAAGGTCAGCAAGGTCGGCACCATCGCCGGCTGCATGGTGACCGACGGTGTCGTCAAGCGCGACAGCAAGGCGCGTCTGATCCGTGAGGGCGTTGTCATCTATGAAGGCAAGCTGGGCAGTCTGCGCCGTTTTGAAAATGATGTCAAGGAAGTGCAAAGCGGCTTTGAGTGCGGCATGACGATCGCAAACTTCAATGACATCAAGGTCGGCGATCTCATCGAGCTGTTCGAAGACCAGCAGGTGGAAGTCGAATAACATGAAGGGAAAAAGTGACAAGATCGCCGCGATCATCCAGCGGGAGATCTCTTCCATCATCCAGATGGAGCTCAAGGATCCCAAGATCGGCTTCATCACCATCACGGATGTCACGGTGACCAACGATCTGTCCATCGCGAAGATCTATGTGACGTTTCTCGGCAAGCAGGCACGCATCGACGCGGGCATGAAGGCGCTGGAGCGAAGCAAAGGCTTCATCCGCTCGCAGCTGGCGGGAAGACTGACGATCCGCAAGGTGCCGGAACTGATCTTCCTGTATGATGAGTCGCTGGAAAAAGGCAATCAGATCGAAAAGATCATCAAAGAGATCAATCAATGACGGCAAAGGAGAACGCAAGACGAAGCATGTCTTACGTTCTCCTTTTTTTGCTGTTTCAGCATCAGTACAATTTTTGTCATGAAAAATTCCGGGTTTTTTAAATTGTTTTATCCTGCTCGTTCCTCTAGTATGAAAGATGGAAATGAAACATATCGTTTCAGTTCAAGCATTTTTTTTCATGAAAAAGGAGGGAAAATGAAATGAAAAAAATCACGACTGTGGCAGCGGCACTCGCTTTGATGACATCATCGCTGCTGCCGACAAGCGTCCTAGCGCAGGAGGGACAGCAATATCTTCCGGAATTTCATAATTTGGGAGATGGAAGCGAGAACCTTGCGCTGAATATGAAGGTCTCTGCCTCGTCCAATGAGGGGACTGCCGGACGTTTTGAAAATGCCGCTGTGGATGGCAATATGTCCACGCGATGGGCTTCCCGTGCCGGTACTAACGACAGCGATGTCGATCAGACATGGTACTGTGTCGATCTGGGCAAGGTCATGGACATCAACAAGATCGACATTCATTGGGAATCCAGACCGAATAAGTTCAAGATCCAGATCTCTGAGGATGGCGAGCAATGGCGTGATCTGGGCGAGGTGATCGACAATGGCGAGCTGCAAGAGGGCGAACCGAACGCCAAGCTCAACACATTGGATGATTTCGGCACGGTCAAGGCACGCTTCGTGAAGATGCAGGGCATCGAGCGCCGCCGTCACGAGACCAATGGCAATACAGGTTATTCGATCTATGAGATCGAGGTATATGGACCGGCATGGAGCGATGAGACCTTTGTCAATGAGTATCTTGACCAGCTCAGCATACCGTCCCGCATGACGCAGGATATATTGCTGCCGATCGCGGACGATGATTACGGTGTCAATATCAGCTGGGAGTCTGACAGCGATGCGCTTGCCATTGACGCGCAGGGAAATGTCAGCGTGAGCCGAGGTGAACAGGAACAGAAAGTGACCCTGAAAGCGATCGTGACCCGCAATGAGGCTGTTGCGGAAAAGGTCTATGAAGTGACGATCCCGTCAGATCAGCCGGCGGACTACAGCATCTACCCTGTGCCAGCCAGCATGAAGGAGAAGGATGGCACCCTGATCCCAGATCAGGAAGTCACGCTCGTCATGGAGGATGAGGTCGACGATTATACGAAGCAGCATATCTGCCGTGTGCTGGAGGAAAACGGACTTTCTTATGCTGAAGCGGCTGAGCCGGATGCAGACGGCACCAATGTGATCCTCGGTGTTGCGGATGGAAAAGGCGCTGCTGATGATTACTTTGCAAGGGTCGATTATGATCGCAGCATCTCTACCGACAAGAGCGAAGGCTATGTGCTTGATGTCGATGAAGAGAAGCATGCCATCGCCGTGATGGGTCATGAGAACACTGGAACATCTTATGGTCTGGATACGCTCGATCAGATGCTTGAGCAGGGTGAAGGCGAGCTCAAGGAAGTGCTGATCGAGGATGCGCCGGAAACGGAATTCCGCGGCTTCATTGAAGGATTCTATGGCGAATGGACACATGAGAATCGCATGGATCTGATCCGTTTCTGCGGAAAGAACAAGATGAATACCTACATCTATGGGCCAAAGAGCGATCCGTATCATACGGCGCAGTGGCGTGATCCTTATCCAGCAGAACAGCTGGCACAGCTTGCAGAGCTGGTAGAGACCGGCAAGCAGCACAATGTGGAAGTCGTCTGGGCCGCACATGTGGGCGGACATATCGACCTGGGCAGCGATGAAGACATCCAGGCACTGATGGACAAGTTCGATCAGCTGTATGATATCGGCGTACGTCAGTTTGCTGTATTCTTTGATGATTCTTCGACCGATAATACGCATCTGGTCGACTTCCTGAACACCATCCAGCATGACTACGTGGACGCTAAGGGCGATGTCAAGCCACTGATCATGTGTCCGCAGTATTACAACAAGAATCAGGGCGGCGTTGATTACCTGCGCAGCCTGGCACAGAGCGATGAGCGCATTCAGATCATGTGGACCGGGGACAATGTCGTTTCTGAGGTCAATCAGAGCATGGTCGACTACATCACTGATCTGATCGGTCGTCCGGTCTATGTCTGGTGGAACTATCCGGTCAATGATCTGGGCAGATCACACTTGCTGCATATGGGACCGACAGAGGCGCTGCAGCCGGGCATCGAGAACATGAGCGGACTTGTCTCCAACCCGATGAACCAGGCACAGGCCAGCAAGGTCTCGCTCTTCAGCATCGCTGATTACACCTGGAACAGCGAAGCGTATGACAGCCAGCTCAGCTGGGAGAATTCCTGGGCACGCATCATCACCGATGATGAGCAGGCGCTTGAGGCGTTCAAGATCTTCTGTCAGAACTGTGCTTCCGCCCCGATGTCTTTCGCGCAGACCGATGAGTCTGTCTATCTGATCCCTTACTTTGAGGCGTTCGAGCGCAAGCTGGCCGCGCAGGAGGATTACACGGCAGAGGCAGCCGCGCTGTGCGAGCAGTTCCAGCTGATCATCGACGCGTGCGATACGCTGGATGCTTACCAGGGCACAGGCAATATCTCCGCAGAGATCCGCAACTGGGTCGACACGCTGCGTGATGTCGCCGAAGTGGGCAAATATGTATTTGAACAGCTGCAGACGCTTGATCCGGTATCCAAGGATGATGATCAGAGCATCACATCGTTGATCAGCTTCATCAACGATGCCTCGAAGCGGCTGAATGACACGAACGCGCATACCCAGAAGGCTGCGCAGAAGCGCATTTATCCATTCATCGAATCAGTGCTCGCTGATATGGCGGAAACGTTATATCCGGCGCTGGGCTTCCCTTGCGCGGCGGCAGGCTTTGGATCGGCCAATGCCGATTACAGCGCGATGACCGATGGTCAGCTGGATACATATGTTGAGCTGGGCGCGCAAGTCATTGACAATTACTTCGGCATCGATCTGAAGGCAGTCAATCATGTCAGCGACATCCATTTGACGATGGGAGAGAGCGATGAAGACGGCAAGCAGTCATATTACAAAGAAGGCGTGCTGGAATATTCCACAGATGGAAACACATGGACACCGATCGGCACGTTCGATACGCCGCAGATCGATGTGACAGACCTGAATATCCAGGCACGATATATTCGTTACCGTGCGACAGCGATCTTCGAAGACATCACCAACGGCGTCAATCTCTCGAACATCCGGATCATGGAGATGAGCGTGAACGAAAGCGTGCCGGCAACGATCTATACTAATGCTTCCGGCCTGGATGCGTTGTCTGTCAGTACGCAGGACGGACAGGTGACACTGACGGGCAGCGAGCAGATCACGCTGCAGCCGGGCGAATACATCGGTGTGCAGTATGATGTATGCAAGACGCTGTATGGCATCCAGACGCCAGAGGCACTGACGAGCGTCAGCGTATCGACAGATGGCGAAGAATGGAATGCCGCAGAAGGAACGGATGCGCAGAATGCCAAGTACATCCGCCTGATGAATGAAGGCACGGAAGCCGTGACCTTTGCGGCCGCAGACTTTACGTATCGCTGCGGCGGCCGCGCGCCGGTCGTTTCCGCGACCAACAGCGGCGGCAGCATCTACTCTGGAAATGCATCGAACACCGTGGACGGCGATGCTTCTGATGGTTCAGCCATCTGGTACAGCAACGCCAATTACGCGACCCTCGAATACACCTTTGAGACGGCACTGCCGCTGGCATCGATAGAGATCACTTGCACCAAGGATGTACTGGACAGAGGGCATATCGACATCAGTGAAGACGGCGAGAGCTGGCGTACGGTTTCGACCTTTACGACAGCAGGCAATGTGAACACGCTGACATTGAGCGGAGATAAGGCTTTGAAGATGCGCCTTTGCATCGATAAGAGCGGCTGGGTGAAGATCAGCGAAGTGAACATTCAGGTCAAAGAAGACATGAATGTGCTCAGTGGTGATTCTGATCAGCTGACCAAAGCGATGGACGGCAATCTGCTCACGTCTTATGATACGGGAGAAACTGCAGGTTCATTCATCTATAACAACGTCAATAGCACCGAAGAAAATGCGTTCGTCCTCATCAAGAATCCGGATACGCAGATCCGCGTGGAAGGCATGATCGATGGAGAATGGCAGGATCTGGGCACATACAGCGGCGTGTATAATGAGATCCGCTACCCTATCCCGACCGCATCATTCCGTATCTCATGGGATGAGGGAGAAAATGTTTCTTTCTACGAGATGATGACCACATACACGGAAGCAGATGAGGAAACGGCCAGTGATGCAGCCATTGCGGCACTCCAGAATATGGTCGAGAAAGCAAATGCGCTTGGTTCTGACGATGCGGCGCTGAATGAAGCGATCGCCAATGCACAGGCAGTCCTGGATAAGGGTGCGCCGACCTCTACTGAAGTCGTCACCGCATTGCTCGACCTGAGCGAAGCGATGCAGGCGCTGAACACTGATGAAAGCGTGGATGCCCTGAGAGCAGATGTACAGGCCACGATCGACTTCATCAACGAAAACATCCTGACCAATGTGGACAATGTTCGTCCGGGCAAGGTGGACGCACTGGAAGCAGCTGTAGAGGCAGCGCAGACCCTCGTCGATGATCCGGATGCGAGCGCAGACGAGCTGAAAGCAGCGAACAAAGCGATGACCAAGGCAGCCCAGGAGCTGTGGGAGATCGTGACGAAGGCAGAACTGGAAGCATTGATCGAAGCTGCAAACGGCTACCTTGATGGTGATTACACCGCAGAAAGCCTCGAAGCACTGCAGACAGCGATCACCGCTGCGCAGGCAGTGGCAGCTAATGACGATGCGACGACAGCAGAAGTCACTGACGCCATCACGAACCTGGCCAACGCGATCGCTGCTCTGGAAAGCATCACGCTGGATACGAGCGCGTTAGCACATGAGATCGAGCTCGTGACAGAGATGGTAGCCAATATTGGCAACTATGTGCCTTCTACGGTAGAAGGACTGGCAGACAAGCTGGCTGACGCACAGGCAGCGATGAATGCGACGACCCAGGCAGAGATCGATGCGGCAACTGAGAGCTTGCGTGAAGCGCGTCTGAGCGCGAGAACGAAGGCAGATGTGAGCGCTCTGGAAGAGCTGATCGCTTATGTGAACAGCCTTGATCTGCGCGCATACACGAGCGCAAGCGCGCAGCCGGTGATCCAGAATGTGGCCCGCGCCAAAGCGATGCTGGCAAATGCGGAAGTGACGCAGGAAGAGGTCAACGACATGGTCGAGACACTGCAGGCTTCTGTAGACGACCTGGTTGAAGTCAGCGCGGAAAGCACGACGTTAGCTGAAGGCAACACAACGAACACTGCTGCCGCGACGCAGAGCGGCATGTTTGCCGGACTGCTGGCAGCCGCAGGTGCAGCAGTGCTCGCTGTATCCCGCAAAAAGCGTACTCATTGATGAATAAAGGGCGTTAAGCATGAGGAAACGATGTTCCTCAGGGGCTGACGCCCTTTTTCATTCATGCTCATCATGTCTTGAACAGAAATTGCTCAGGGATTGAAGAAAATGATGTTAACGTTAAGGGAAAATGTCACCTTTTGTGAAAAGGTGAACAAGTACTGATGAAGTAATTTACTTTTTTGCAGAGAAATTATTAAGTATTTCATGTAGATCTTTTTGATTATCTGCGATACTTGATGGTCTTGTTCTTCTATCTCTGGTTAATATTACCGGATACTTTTTCCTATAGCGAAGAACGTACATTAGATTCGTGAACACATTAACACGGATATTGACCGGTATATCATTGAGGATATGCATGATCTCGCCATTTTCATCGATCAGGCTATAGTAGATGCCGTTTATGCTGAACGAATCGTTCTTGATGCGTCTTTCATAGCGAAGCGTAAAGATGGACTCTATATCATAGCCATCTAAAGGTACAAAGGCATCATGTGGGTCTTTAGGGAGAAACGCGAACTTGCGCCGGATATATGGCAGATAGAAGGCAGTGAACCATCTGTTCAGCGTGTCATAGTCATGAATGCCAAAACGAATGATGTCATTGGGCAGTCTTCTTTGTACAGTGCCGTTGTATCTTTCTATGCGTCCTTTTGCCTGCGGTGAATTAGCGAAGATCATCTCTATTCCCAGATCAGCCATCATTTGGCCAAACTGAGTAAGATTGCCTTCTTTGGAAGAGCGGAAGATAGTATGCTTATCAGAGTAAAGAGACATGGGAATCCCGTATTTCGTTAATATGTCATACATGACATAACAGTAACCGAGCTGCCGTTCAGTAGGCATGAAACAGCCTGCCAGAGGTTCAGTAGTGGCATCGTCAACAGCTAGATGCAAGGTCCACATCTCACCGTTACCGATCCAGTCAAAAGGAGTACCATCAATCTGAAGCAGCATACCTCTTTGAGGTGCCGGTTCTCTCAGGGGATGAGGGGCTCTGCCGTCTCGTCTCAGAGGTTTTCTGCTTACTGGAGATTTCCAACCCTGCTGGATAAAAAGGGACCTGAACCAGCTTAGGCTGCGCGGCCTCAAATGATAGTGGGCGACGACATCCGATTTGGCTGGATCATTTAAAACATCTTCAAAGAAAATGTCGCGAAACTGTGATACCCTAATAGAAGGGTATGGCTTTTTCAGGTCATTAAGAAATTGAATTTCCGATTCCCCGATGAAGGCGTGGTCTATGCGCCTTTTGACGGCACGGTAGAGGCATTGTTCCCGACCGGGCATGCCGTTGGGCTGAAGAGTGAGAATGGCGTTCAGCTGCTCATCCACATCGGTCTGGATACCGTAAATCTGAATGGACAGTACTTTGAAGCAGCAGTCAAGAATGGCGACAGCGTGAAGGCAGGGGATGTGCTCATCCATTTTGACCTTGACGCCATCAAGAAGGCAGGGTATGATGTGACCACACCTGTCATCGTTACCAACACCAGCGATTACATCGATGTGATCGGCAAAGAGAGTGAGCATGTGGATGCGCTGCAGCCGCTGCTTTACGTCATGTAATGAGGAGGAAGCAAATATGACATTTCCAGTAGATTTTTTATGGGGAGGCGCAGTCGCCGCCAACCAGTGCGAGGGCGCATATGATGAAGACGGCAAAGGATGGAGCACCCAGGATCTTGCCCCAAAAGGGATCGTTGGTCCGATCACGGATCATCCTACCGAAGACAATCTGAAATTGCAGGGCATCGATTTCTATCATCGGTACAAAGAAGACATCGCCTTGTTTGCCGAGATGGGCTTCCGGGTATTTCGCTTTTCCATCGCCTGGAGCCGCATCTTCCCCAATGGGGATGAGGAAGTTCCCAATGAAGCCGGGCTGGCCTTTTACGATGATCTGATCGATGAATGCCGGCGTCATGGCATGGAGCCGCTGGTGACATTATCCCATTATGAGACACCCTATCATCTGGCGAAAGCATATGATGGCTGGTGCAGCCGGAAGCTGATCACCTTCTTCCAGCGCTATTGCAAGTGCGTCATGGAACGATACAAAGGGAAAGTACATTACTGGCTGACGTTCAATGAGATCAATTCGATCTTGCATAATCCTTATCTCAGCGGAGGCATCCTGACGCCGAAGGAAAAGCTGTCAAAAAGCGCTCTGTATCAGGCGATCCATCATGAGCTGGTCGCCAGCGCGTTGGTCACCAAGATGGCGCATGAGATCGATCCGGACAACAAGGTCGGCTGCATGGTGATCGGCATACCGAGCTATCCGCTTACGCCGAATCCGGACGATGTGATCGCTAACATGGAGCAGGACCGCCACAACCTGTACTTTACCGATGTGCAGGCCAGAGGTGCTTATCCGAAGTATCTGAACCGCTATTTCAAGGAAAACGGCATCCAGATCCAGATGGAGGAAGGGGATGAGGAGATCCTGAAGAACAGCGTGGATTTCATCTCGTTCAGCTACTATATGAGCACTTGCGGCTGTGCGGATCCTAATGCGCATCCCCAGACGGCAGGAAACATCATCCCGGGCGTGGCCAACCCGTATCTGCGCTCTTCCCAATGGGGATGGCAGATCGATCCGAAAGGGCTCCGTTACTTGCTCAATCAGTTTTATGACCGCTACCAGAAGCCGCTGTTCATCGTGGAAAACGGCTTGGGCGCGCGCGATGAGCTGATCGAAAAAGATGGTGTGCTCACCGTAGAAGATGATTACCGCATCGAGTATATGCGCGAGCATCTGCTGCAGGTGGAAGAAGCGATCGAAGACGGCGTGGAAGTGATGGGCTATACTTCCTGGGGCTGCATCGATCTGGTGAGCGCATCCACTGCCCAGATGAGCAAACGCTATGGCTTCATCTACGTGGATCGCAATGACGATGGCAGCGGGTCGATGGCACGATACCGCAAGAAGAGCTTTTATTGGTATCGCGATGTCATCGCCTCTAATGGCGCTTCCTTAAAGTAATGGATCAGGAGATCATCAGATGGTCTCCTTTTTTACATTCATGATGGGCAAAGTGTCCTGGAACCGCTATAATAGATGAGAAAGGGCGTTGAGATATGGACATTATCATGATCGGGATCAGCATAGAGCAGGCTGATCTCGCTTTACTAGGGCGCGTGTCATTCACAGACACCGCAAAGCTTGACATGATGAACCTGCTGCGCGAGCGGGGCATCGAAGCCGCGGTGATCCTCTCCACGTGCAACCGCAGCGAGATGTACTTGTCCGCTGACGCGCAAAAAGCGGCAGAAGCGGCTGATCTGTATCGGTCGTTTTTTCATCTGCCAGCTGAAGCACAGACAGATGTGCTGCACGGAGAAGCCGCGTGCCGGCGGCTGTTTGAAGTATGCGCCGGGCTGCGCTCCCTGGTGCCTGGCGAAGATCAGATCCTTGCGCAAGTACGGGAAGCGCTGCGCTTTTCGCAGGCGCTGGGCGGGATGGACAAGCGCTTGCATCTTATCTTTTCGCGTGCGCTTTCCTGTGCCCGCACGATCCGCAGTGAGCTGCGCGCCGGTGAACGGCCGCTTTCGCTCGCTTCGCTGGGCATACAGTTCCTGCGCCAAAAGACAGTCTTGGCAGAGCGATCGATCCTCATCCTGGGCGCAGGCAAGATGGCACGGCTCATACTGGCTTATCTTGATGACAGCGGGGCCAGGGTGTCGCTGGCCTGCCGCAGCAAAGCACAGGCCCATGCGCTGTGCGAAGCGCATCCAAACTTACGTGTGATCAGCTTTGATGCGCGTGCCAAACTAGTGCGCAGCGCGGATATCGTCATCGGTGCAACTTCTGCGCCGCATCTGGTCGTGCACGCTGCGGACCTTGAAGCAGGCAAGACACAGTTTTTTCTGGATCTTGCTTCGCCCTGTGATCTTGATCCAGCCATCGCGACGATGGCCGGAAAGACATTGATCGATCTGGAGACGCTGAAACAGGCATCCAGCGTGAATGAAGCGCGGCGCCGGCAGCTCATGTGTCAGGCATCTGCTTATATCGAGCCGGCGCTGCAGCGTTGCATGCAAGAGCTTTCGCTGGTCGTCTTGGATCCGGCATATGCATCGATGCAGGAGCGCTGTGAACAGATCTGCGCGCAGTCATATGACTTCCTGCTTCATCGTCTTTCGCTGGATGAGCGGGAACGTCATATCTTGCGCAAGACGCTGCGCGCATCGCTGTTTCGCCTGATGCAAGAACCATTTCAGGCCATGAAGCAGCTAGCGCCGCAAGAGCAGGAAAGCTGCGCGGAAATGCTGCAGAAATTGTTTGGAGGAGAGAGAAGATGAATATCCGGATCGCGACAAGGGGCTCACGCCTGGCTTTGCGCCAGAGCGAGATCGTCTGCCAGAAGCTGCGGGCGCTGGATCCTGCCATCCATTGTGAACTGGTGATCGTGCGCACCGCAGGGGATCGCAACCAGCGCGATCCTTTATATGCCTTGGGCGGAAAAGGCATCTTTGTCAAAGAGATCGAAACATATTTGATGACGGGCAGAGCTGATCTCGCTGTCCACAGCATGAAAGACCTGCCTTCAGCGCAGCCGGCAGGATTGTGTCTTGCGGATGCCTGGGAAGGAGAAGATCCCCGTGACGCGCTCGTGCTGCGCGAAGGGATCAGCGAGCAGCAGCTGCGTGCGCGTCCTTGTATCATCGGCACCGGCAGCCTGCGCCGCATGGCACAGCTGAAACGACTGTATCCGGAGGTGAATTGCGTCAATCTCCGCGGCAATGTCGAGACACGGCTTGCCCGCATGGAGGAGCAGGGCCTGGATGGAGTGGTGCTTGCAGCTGCCGGATTGAAACGACTGGGCCTGCATGCGCGCATCACCCGCTGCTTTGCGGAAGATGAAATGATCCCCGCGCCGGCGCAGGGCATGCTGGCGCTGGAATGCCGCGAGGACGATCACGTCCTGCGCGCCTTGCTGCGGCGATGCAGCGATGAAGCGGCCCGCAGGAAGATGTTCATGGAACGCGGTTTCCTGAAAGCGATGCAGGCAGACTGCCATCAGCCAGTGGCTGCCTGTCTGCGTCAGCACGGCAGACAGCTTTCGTTCCATTGCATGTGGGGGAATGACCTTTCTCATGTGGCATACACGCAGGTGGAAGGAAGCTGCGGCAACGAAGCGGAACTGTTGAAAATGGCCGTGGAGCGCATTGAAAGACAGGTGAGAGCATGGGAAAAGTAATACTGGCCGGTGCTGGCTGCGGCAGCCTTGATCTGCTCACACTGCGGGCCTGGAAAGCCGTGCGTGAGGCTGACTGCATCTTATATGATGCCCTGATCGACATGCGCATCCTCAAGCTGGCCAAAGAGACATGTGAATGCATCAATGTCGGCAAACGCAGCGGCCACCATCAGATGACACAGGAACAGATCAACGCGCTGCTCTTGCGCAAAGCAATCGCGCATGCCCGAGTGGTGCGCCTGAAAGGCGGCGATCCTTTTGTGCTGGGCCGAGGCGGGGAAGAAGCGCTGTTCCTTCATGAACATGGCATCGAGACCGAAGTCATCCCTGGCATTTCTTCAGCCATCGCCGTGCCTGAGCTGGCTGGCATTCCGCTGACACATCGTACGCTGGCTCATGGCTTTCATGTCATCGATGCGCATGAGCCGCAGCGCATTCGTTTTGATGCCCTTGTGGCGGAAGGGAACACTTGTGTGTTTCTGATGGGACTTGCCCATCTCCCAAAGATCACTCAGGGACTGCTTAGGGCTGGAATGGATCCAAAGCTCCCTTCGGCAGTCATTTCTCAAGGCGCCTGCAACGCGCAGCAAGTGCTCTATGCGCCATTGGCACAGCTGGCTGACCGCTTTCTTGCAGCGCCGCTGCCCGCGCCGGCCATCATCGTGACGGGCGCTTGTGCTGCTTTGCATCCACAGCTGTATTCGCCTCTTCCTTTGCAAGGCGTGCAAGTCGGCATCGCTGCTTTTGGCAGCGGCGACAAGCTGGCATGGATGCTGGAGGAGAAGGGGGCAGTGGCCACCCAGCTGTGTATGGCTGAGGCCATCGCGCATCTGGATGCGCTGGATGAGATCAGCTTCACGGCATATGACTGGCTGATCTTTACGAGCCCGCGGGCCGTCAGCGCGTTTATAAGCTGGATGAAAGCGCGCGGCAAAGATGTGCGTCAGCTGGCACAGACCAAGATCGCTGTCGTCGGCAGTGCCTGTGCTGAATCATTGCAAGCGGTGCTTTTGCAGCCGGATCTCATTGCCGCTGTGCAGGACGCCGCGCATCTGGGCGAGCAGCTGGCGGAAATGACAGGAGCAAACACGCGGCTGCTGCATCTGTGCGGAGAATTGCATGATGATGCGCTGCGTGCCCGTTTCGGCAGTCAGCTGCAGACCAGGGTCATTTATCACATGAAACATGAAGTGCGGCAGGAAGCGTGCGGAAAGATGGATTATGTCATCTTCACCTGTGCCTCTGCCGCTGCTGCCTGTGCCGGCATGATCGATGCAGCAAAAGCGATCGCCATCGGAGATCGCTGTGCGCAGGAACTGCGCCGGCAAGGCATAAAAGAGATCATCAGCGCGTCAGCACATTCGCTTGCCGGCTGCATAGACGCGCTGATCCAAGACAGGGAGGAAAAAAGATGAGCTTTTACAGAGGCAGGAGACTGCGCCGCAATGCCGTCATCCGCAGCATGGTGCGAGAGACGGTGCTGCAGGCACAGGATCTGATCTATCCGATATTCGTGGAAGAAGGAAGGCGCGGCAAAGCGCCGATCGCAGCCATGCCAGGCATCCATCAATATGGCCTTGATGCTTTGCAAGAGGTCGTTGAGGAGATGCAAGCGTGCGGTGTGCGTGCCTGTATCTTGTTTGGCATTCCTGAACATAAGGATCATGCCGGCAGCAGCGCCAGCGATCCCCATGGCATCGTGCAGGAAGCGATACGTACGCTGAAACGGCTGGATCCGCAATTATATGTCATTGCCGACGTATGCATGTGTGAGTATACGGATCATGGGCATTGCGGCATCCTTGACGCGCATGGTGAGGTCATGAATGATGAGACGCTGACGCATCTGTGCCGCATCGCGCTTTCTTATGCGCATGCCGGCGCAGATATGGTAGCACCCAGCGATATGATGGACGGGCATATCCAGGCGCTGCGAAACACGCTGGATGAAGCAGGCTATGTCAGCCTGCCGATCATGGGCTACAGTGCCAAATACGCTTCAGCGTATTATGGCCCATTTCGAGAGGCGGCACACTCCGCCCCGGCATTCGGAGACCGGCGTGCGTATCAGATGGATATCGGCAATCGCCGTGAGGCGATGCGCGAGATCGCTGCCGATATTGCGGAAGGGGCAGACATCATCATGGTCAAGCCGGCGCTCGCTTATCTGGACGTCATCCATGAAGCGTCGCAGCGTTTCGATCAGCCGCTTTGCGCGTATAATGTCTCGGGAGAATACAGCATGCTTCGTCTGGCGGTCGATCATGGCATCGTGAGCGAAGCCATCATCATGGAATCGCTGCTTGCCATCAAGCGCGCCGGCGCAAAGCTCATCATCACTTATTTTGCGCTTGAGGCGGCTCGTCAGCTGCAGGAGCAGAGATGCTGAGGCGTGAGAAGAGCGCGGCGCTGTTTGCGCAGGCGCAGCGCTGCATGCCAGGCGGGGTCAACTCACCGGTGCGCTCCTTTGCCAATGTGCAAGAGGTGCCGGTATTCGTCCGCAGCGCGTACGGCAGCCATGTCGAGGATGAAGATGGCAATGTCTTCATTGACTATATCGGCTCATGGGGACCGCTGATCTTGGGGCATCGGCCCCCGTGCGTCATTTCCGCCTTGCAAGAAACATTGGCGCAGGGGACCGGTTATGGTCTGCCTACAGCGGCAGAGACAGCGATGGCCCGGCAGATGATCGATGCATATCCAGGGCTGGAAGAAGTGCGCATGGTGAGCTCTGGCACGGAAGCGGCCATGAGCGCCATTCGCCTTGCCCGGGCATATACCGGCCGTGATGACATCATCAAATTTGCTGGATGTTATCACGGACACAGCGATTCACTGCTCGTGAACGCTGGATCTGGCGCTCTGACTTTTCAGGTGCCAAGCAGTCCCGGAGTGCCGCATGATCTGGCTTTACATACACACATCTGCCGCTATAATGATCTCGAAGCAGTGCGGCAGACATTGCGCGCATATGAGATCGCCGCGCTGATCATCGAGCCGGTCGCGGCCAATATGGGTCTCATCTTGCCAGATGAAGGCTTCTTGCGGCAGCTGCGCGAGCTGTGTGATGCACATGGGACCCTGCTCATCTTTGATGAGGTGATCACGGGCTTTCGGCTCAGCTATGGCGGCGCCGCGCGATACTTTGGCGTCACGCCGGACCTGGCTTGTTTCGGCAAGGTCATCGGCGGCGGCCTTCCGGTCGGCGCTTATGGCGGAAGGCGCAAGATCATGGAGATGATCGCGCCTTGCGGCCCAGTGTACCAGGCAGGCACGCTGTCAGGCAATCCGCTGGCGATGCAGGCAGGTCTGGCACAGCTGCGCTGGCTGCATGATCATCCGGACATCTATGCGCAGCTGGAGCAAAAAGGACATTATTTGCAACGCTGCGCGCAGGAAAGCGCCGCCCGCTATGGCGTTTTGCTGCAAGTGCATCAGCTTGGTTCGCTGCTTTGTCTGTTCTTCACTGATCAGACGGTCCGCTGTGATGAAGATGTCATGAAATGCGACACTGCACGCTTTGGCCGTTTCTTTCATCTGATGCTGGAACAAGGCATCCTCATCAGTCCTTCACAGTATGAGGTGCTCTTCGTGAGTGCTGCGCATACGCAGGATGACTTGGAACAGACTGCCCGGGCCATCGACCATGCCTTGAAGGAACTGGCCGCATGAGCGTCGCTGTCGCATTGCATCTGCGCGGACAAAAGGTGCTCATCGTCGGGGGCGGCAAGGTGGCGCTGCGCAAGGCTGAGCAGTTTATTCAGGAACAAGCAGAGGTCACGGTGCTGGCATTTACCTTTGTTGCTGGCTTTGATGCGCTGGCGCTCCGGCTGATCAAGGGACATTATGCCCCAGAATGGCTGCAGGGACAGTTCCTTGTCTATGCGGCCAGCGATGATGCGGGGCTCAATGCGCGCGTCATTCGTGATGCCCGCGCGCTGGGCATCTTGTGCGGCAGCGCGACACAAGATGCAGCAGCGCTGTTCACCTCGCTGCGCCAGCATGAGGAAGAGACCTACATGCTGGCTTTGTCTACGCACGGACATGCTATTGCCTTGGGCAAGGAAATGATGGATGCATGCTGCTTGCACATTCAGGAGCGCTTTGGCAGACGCCTTGCTCTGCTGGCGGATATCCATGCGCTGCTGGGGGAACGCTTTGTGCCGCTGCGCCCTTTTCTGGCGCAGCAGGAAGAAGAAAAGCTCGTCGTGTTTAGAGCGATGCTGCGAAACGGCAAAGCGACAGTCTATGTGTTTCATGGCAGCGATGAGGAACGTGCGATCACGCAGCTGCGCAAAGTGTTCTGGTCTGTCGATGGCGAGGCGCGCTGCTTCTGTTTTGCCAGCCGACGCGTGAATGCGCGCTGCCCGCATGTGCTGAGCCTGGACGAACTGGCTTATTTTGCCCGTGCGCTGCGCGATCTGATCACCTTCCATTTCCAGCTGGCGTTCGTGCAGCAGCGGCAGCTGTATGACGCTGCGTTGGCACAGCTGGATGGGCTGGGAAAGATCGCCTCGTTCTGGATGGATGCGGCTGCATGCGAGATGCTGGCCCATGACGCGGCACGGGCGGCAGATGGCGCACGAGTCTTGTTCATCACGCATCATCCGTTTGCGCGGCTGAAAAAGATCGCTGATCGACATGGGATGATGTGCATCGCCTTGCGCGATGAGCTCCCGGACATCCAGGGAAGGGTGCTGCTCATCGCGGTGTTCATGAGCTATGGCGCGCACGTGCGAAAAGATCTCTTTGAAGGAGAAAGCTCGATCGCTGCCAAGCTGCGCGCTAAAGGCTGCATGGTCGATTGTGACATTTGCTCACTTTGTGAACGGCCATGGGTGATCCAGCGGCTGCTGCGCATAGAAACAGATTGAATGGACATGCAATGGCTTTGCTCAGGCGCATCTATGGCGATCACGCGCTCTTTGCGGGGCACGCTTTTTTCTGCCATTTTGACGGAATCCGGGGTGCTTGTTATGATATAGTCAAATGATCGATCATGAATGATAGACATACACGATATCTTGGATGCATGACAAACAGATATTGTCATGGGGCGGGCGAAAGACTGATGGAGCGCACGATTTGCTTTAGAAAATGGATGGAGCTTGATGAAACGAGATATCAAGTTGTGCATATCCGGAAGACGACACAAGGATCGGGATGCGCTTTCTGTTCTTCGTAAAGCTGAGCTGCGCAGAAGACGTGCTTGTCTCGATCGGCAGAAGGGCGCTTTGAACTGTGGCTGCGGCCTTGAAAGTCAGATCTTATCGGAAGGGATCGCTGCCGCAAAAAGCTGCTGCCTCGTTCATGAATCGCTTTGCCAACCATCTGTAACCATGGGCACGTTTCTGGATGTGAAACACTGGCCAGTGATCCGTCAACCAGAACGCTATGCCGGAAAGAAGCTGTTCATCGGCTTCGTCACAGATCTTTATAGCCGCAGGAGCAGACCTATCGGCGTACTTGTGCCTTGCTCAGGCACTGGGGTGAAGCTGACCATCGCCGCCAAGAACGATCTGAGCCGGGCTTTCTCTGATGCCAGAGTATCTTTGCCTGTCAATACGCTGGATGAAGCATTCAAAAATGATATGGATGATGCAGTCAGCATCGCGCGATGGCTAGACGTTTCATGACGCTGGTGTGCGCACCTCTTGTTTCATCTCTTCCACCTCTCGGCATCACTGATGTGAAGGTCCTGGCTGCTGCCCTTGTACCGATCTATCACAAAGGAAATCGCATGTATAGCGCTTCGGGATAGGAAACTGAGGCGCTATGCCGCCGAGATCGGACTGAATCATGTGGTCAATGAAGACAGCATGCAGCGGCGCCGCTCATCGTGAACAGTTTTTCTGCAAAAGATCTGCGCGAAAAAGGGTGACTGTCATATCTGAATACAGCGGGATCGCTTTCGCAAGAACAGCATCGTTCAGCAGCATCATACGCATCTTCATTGCCAAAGAAAGAAAACCAGGTCATGGCCTGGCTTTTTTCAATGAGGTGACAATGTGTTCAGCCCGCCGTCTCGATATATTCGGAAGCGACAGCGGGGACATAGAAGGCGCCATATTGACGCATATCACCATCTTTTCCGATGTCGATGAGAAAGCGGTAATATGGCATGAAATAGCGGTCGAACTGACCATGGCGATAGACGAGGTCAACTTTTGCGATCTGTGCCTCTTCTCCGATATCATAAGGGACGTTGCTCAGGTAAGTTCCCTCTTTGAGAAGCGCTTCGGCTTCTTGTACGCTGATGATCGGGTAATCGCCGCAGTGCTGAGAAAGATCAGGGGCATGGATCCGGATGATCCACAGCTTTCCTTCATCATCGCAATGGAAGGAGGCTGAGCGAAACTGCTGATTGAGGAGCGTGTCGCTGTCCGTGCTGCCTTTTTCATACAGAGCGATCTGATAATGCTGGCTGCCATCGATGAAGCGGTCTCCGCCGCTGATCATGGTTTGCGGATCATCCATCCCGATCAGCTTAGCATAATGGGTCTTCAGGATATTCGCGATATGCAGGCATTCCTCATAGGAGGCGGTATAAGTGAAGGGAAGATCATCGGGCAAAGAGATGGCAGGCTCAAAGAAGATGGTCAGGGTCAGGTCAGCATCGACTTCCAGCTCCATGCCTTCGCCATGGATATACACGCGGCCTGAATCTGGTTCTTCATGAATGGTGAGACCGTCGAGACCAAGGCGTGCTGCGCCCTCGCGCAGGACTTGTTTCATTTCAGCGATGTTCATGTCATTGCCGGCATATGCCGTATTGCGGTAAACCGGCAGCGTGTCGATCGCCATGTCTGGGTGCCAGGGACTTTCGCTCCGCAATTCTTCAGCATCTTTGGCCAGCAAGATCTCGGCGCCGCTGCCTTCAAATGCCGCAGGGTCGATCTGCAGCATCATCCTGGGTTCATCAGCGGGCGGCAGCAGCGTGAGCAAAAGCAGACAGAAGACGGCGGCCAGCGGCATGATCAGCCGCACCCAGCGCGGCCTTCGCGCTTTAGTGCGGAAAGCTTCAGCTTCAATGAGAAAATGGTCATCGATCATACCGATGGCATCGCATAATGTTTCTTTTTTCATGTGTAATATCCCTCCTCTCGTAAATGATCGCGCAGTCTGACGCGGATGCGCAGCAGCATGCTTTTGGCTTTGGATTCGCTCATATCATGACGCCGGGCGATCTCTTTCAATGGATCCAGGTAAAAGTAACGCTCTGTGAACACACAGCGCTGAATGGCCGGCAATTCTTGCAGGAACACATCGATCGATTCGCTGAGCAGTTTCGCATTCACTTGCCGGGGAACATCGGAGTGGTCCGGTATGCATTCTTCCAGTTCGCTGAGCGAAAGCGCGAATTCGCCTGCCTGCCGCTTGATCCGTTTCCTGGCGCGGAATCGGTCGATGGCCAGGGCCCTGGTGATCTTGGCAAGATAAGGACCGAGATATAGCGGGCGCTGCGGCGGCATGGAGCGCCAGGCGTGAAGATAGGCATCACTGACGCTTTCTTCGCTGTCACGGTGATCGCGCAGGATGTTGCGGGCGATCGTAAACAAGTATGCGCCGTATTTGTGCCTGGTATGGGCGATCGCTTGTTCGTCACGCTGCCAGTATAAAGCAACGATTTCTTCATCTGTCATGATCGTCTTCACCTCCCTTTCACCCTATATTCCGATAAAAGTCACACATGGTCGCGCATTTTTTGATGATATCATCAAAAAAGACGGAAATGAAGGCTTTCCGTCATGTGGATATGGTCATTTTTTGATCGAGAAGACGATATGCGGCATATCGATGCCATAGTAATGCTTGATGAAAGTGAAGCGCGGCGTCATGCCGATGCGTCTGGCGACACGCTGAGAGGCAGTGTTGGTGTCTCTGATGATGGCAAATACTTCATCATATCCTAATTGATCGAAGGCGTATGCGCGGCAGGCCAGGGCGGCCTCGCTGGCGTGTCCCTGATGCCAGCAGTCTCTGCGCAGCAGCCATCCAAGCTCTGGCACACGGGTCTTGCCGACTTCCTGCATGGTGATGCCGCATTGGCCGATGAAGGCGCCGTCGCTTTTGCGGATGAGCGCCCACAGGCCGAACCCATCGTGGGCATAGCGTGTCATCTGGCGCTTCAGCCAGTCATGCACTTCTTCATCGCTGAAGGCGTGGGCATAGGCGTGCATGACCAGAGGGTCTTGCAAGATGGCGCAAAGGGCAGGGAAATCGCCTTCATTCATCGTGCGCAGCAGATGGCGCTTTGTTTCCAGAATCTTCATCGCGTGAAAAAGGCGGAATCGCTTCCGCCTGAATGTGCGTTTATGGACGCTTGACGATGACCGCGCAGCCTTGTCCGCCGCCGATGCACAGGGAAGCGAGTCCCAGCTTGGCATCGCGCTTGATCATCTCATAGATCAGGGACACGAGGATGCGGTTTCCGGATGCGCCGACCGGATGACCCAGGGCGATCGCGCCGCCGTTAACATTGACCTTTTCCATGAATTTGTCAAGGTCGATGCCATGCTCTTCCTGCAGTTCGTGGAGCACGCCCAGCGACTGTGCGGCGAATGCCTCGTTCAGTTCAACGAGATCCATGTCATCGAGCTTCACGCCAGCATAGTTCAGCGCGTTGCGGATGGCCGGCGTCGGGCCCAGACCCATCGTCAGCGGATCGACGCCGCCCTGGCCGATGCCGATGATCTCGCACAGCGGGGTCAGGTTGTATTTCTTGACCGCGTCTTCGCTGGCTACGAGCACGAAGCTTGCGCCATCGTTGATGCCGGATGCGTTGCCGGCGGTCACGGTACCATCTTTGACAAAAGCCGGACGCAGCTTGGCCATCTTTTCCGGTGTGGATTTGCGGTTCGGATGCTCGTCAGTGTCAAATACGACGTCCTGCTTTCTCAGATGCACGGTGATCGGTACGATCTCATCCTTGAAGCGGCCGCTGTCTACGGCAGCGATCGCCTTCTGCTGCGATGCATATCCGAAAGCATCCTGCTCTTCGCGGGTAATGTTGTATTTCTTGGCGATGTTTTCAGCGGTCACGCCCATGTGGATGTTGGCGCGCGCGTCAGTCAGCGCGTCATAGATCATGTGGTCTACCGCAGTGAAGTTGCCCATCTTGTTTCCGGTACGGGTATTGGCCGGAATCAGATACGGTGCGCCAGACATGCTTTCTACGCCGCCGGCTACGACGATGTCGTTGAATCCGCACTGGATGGACATTACGGCTTCCATCACGGTACGCAGTCCTGAACCGCAGACCATGTTTACGGAATGTGCGCACACCGTTTCCGGAATGCCTGCTTCCAGAGCGATGGTGCGGCCGATGTTCTGGCCCAGACCGGCGCTCAGCACGTTTCCGCAGATGACTTCATCCACGTTTTCCGGTGCGACTTTTGCGTCTTCCAGCAGTGCCTTGACTACTGCGGAGCCCATGTCTTTCGGCTTAACGGTCGCTAATCCGCCCAGGAAGCTGCCGATCGCCGTACGCTTTGCACTTACGATATAGGATTTTCTCATGTTCTTGTACCTGTCTTCCTCTCTTTGCGCGCTAATGACGCGTCTTACATGTGTTATAGTACCGGATTGTGAATGTTTTGTCAAGCAACGGGAAAGCCGTTGCGGATAAAATCGCCAAAAGAAAAAGACCGGCAGTGCCGGCCCTTCGTTTATGGACGCTTGACGATGACCGCGCAGCCTTGTCCGCCGCCGATGCACAGGGAAGCAAGTCCGATGTGCAGGTCGCGTTTTGCCATTTCATAAAGGAGCGTGACGAGGATGCGGTTGCCGGATGCGCCGACCGGGTGACCCAGTGCGATAGCGCCGCCGTTGACGTTGGTCTTGGCCATGAAGGCTTCGCGGTCCATGCCGGTCGCTTCTTCCAGCTCGTGGATGACGCCCAGTGACTGTGCGGCAAATGCCTCATTGAGCTCGACGAGCTCCATGTCCTCGATCTTCATGTCGGCGTATTTCAGCGCGTTGAGGATGGCCGGGGTCGGGCCGAGTCCCATGACACGCGGATCGACGCCGCCCTGCCCGAAGCCGATGATCTCTGCCATCGGGGTCAGATCGTATTTCTTCAATGCGTCTTCGCTGACGACGATGGTGAAGCTTGCGCCGTCATTGATGCCAGAGGCGTTGCCGGCCGTGACCGTGCCATCCGGGGTGAAGGCCGGACGCAGCTTGGCCATCTTTTCCATGGTCGTGGTGCGGTTGGGATGTTCATCGGTATCGAAGATGTTGACGGCGCCTTTGCGGCCAGGCACTTCCACCGGGACGATCTCATCTTTGAAGCGGCCGCTGTCGATGGCGGCGATGGCTTTCTGCTGAGAAGCATAGGCAAATTCATCCTGCGCTTCGCGGGAGATGCTGTATTTCTTGGCGATGTTGTCGGCAGTGACGCCCATGTGGATGTTATACATGCCATCGGTCAGGCCATCGTGCAGCATGCTGTCGACAAGCTTCATATCGCCCATCTTGACGCCGTTGCGCACTTTGCTTGGTACCAAGAAAGGGGCGTTGGTCATGGACTCGACGCCGCCGGCCACATAGATGTCGCCAAAACCGGCCTGGATGCGGATGGCTGCTTCCATAACGGCCTTCAGGCCGCTGCCGCAAAGCATGTTGATGCTCTGGGCGCAGACTTCTACCGGAATGCCGGCCGCGATGCTGACCTGGCGGCCGATGTTCTGACCGAGCCCGGCGGCGATGACGTTGCCGACGAGCACTTCATCGATGTCCTTGGGGTCGATGCCGGACTGCTTGATGGTCTCTTTAAGGACCGTCGCGCCCAGATCGACCAGCTTGATGTTGGTGAGGCCGCCCATGAAGCTGCCGATGGCGCTTCGCTTGGCGGCGACGATGTACGCTTTTCTCATTGTGTTGACCTCTCTTTCATCCAGGACTTTCATCCTTCGTGTTCAGTTTACTATAGCGTGCCATCGCCGTCAATGAAGGCGGGAGAAATCAAAGCGGTTACATAAAAAACGCTATAATAGGAAAGACAGGAAAATGGTCGCAGAAAATTATAAAAATGATGATGAAAAGGCTAAATCAGCCACTTGTGAAAGAATTGGCAAATCACACTTTTTTCTTTGTTAAAATTTTAACAAAGCTGTTGACGCTCGCAATGTTAAGGGATAGAATTAACAGTGGATTATGTGAAAGATGGACTGCACAGAATCCAGTTCATTTATTCAAGGAGGAGAACACTAATGGACTTCATGTTAACAGAACAGCAACAGATGATGAAGAAACTTTTCGCTGAATTCGCTGAAAAAGAAGTAAAGCCTCTTGCAGCCGAAGTCGACGAAGAAGAGCGTTTCCCAAGAGAAACGGTCGAAAAAATGAAAGCATGCAAAATGATGGGCATCCCATATTCACGTGAATACGGAGGAGCAGGAGCGGACTACCTGTGCTACATCCTTGCCGTTGAGGAACTGAGCAAGAAGTGCGGTACGACCGGTGTCGTGCTCTCTGCACATACTTCTCTGGGTACCTGGCCGATCGCGCAGTTCGGTACGCCGGAGCAGAAAGAAAGATATCTGCCGGATCTGTGCACCGGAAAGAAGCTGGCTGCATTCGGTCTGACTGAGCCGAACGCCGGAACCGATGCTGCCGGACAGCAGACGACGGCGGTCAAGGACGGTGAAGATTACATCCTGAATGGAACGAAGATCTTCATTACCAATGCTGGTGAGGCGGATGTCTATATCATCTTCGCCATGACTGACAAGTCGAAGGGCACGCATGGCATCTCTGCGTTCATCGTGGAAAAGGGCATGCCGGGCTTCACTGTCGGCCAGCATGAAAAGAAGCTGGGTATCCGCGGCAGCGCGACCAGCGAACTGATCTTCAATAATGTCCGCCTTTCCAAGGATCAGCTGCTCGGTCAGGAAGGCAAGGGCTTCAAGATCGCCATGATGACGCTGGACGGCGGACGTATCGGCATCGCTGCGCAGGCACTGGGCATCGCGCAGGGCGCCATCGATGAAGTCGTTCCTTATGTGAAGTCCCGTAAGCAGTTCGGCCGTCCGATCTCCAAGTTCCAGAATACGCAGTTCCAGCTGGCTGACATGCAGACGAAGGTCGATGCGGCAAGATGGCTGGTCTACGACGCTGCGATGAAGAAGGAAAAGGGCATGCCTTATTCTGTCGAGGCAGCCAAGGCAAAGCTGTTTGCTTCCGAGGTTGCCATGGAAGTGACGACCAAGGCCATCCAGCTGATGGGCGGATATGGCTATACCCGTGATTATCCGGTAGAAAGAATGTTCCGCGATGCCAAGATCACTGAGATTTACGAAGGAACTTCTGAAGTACAGCGCATGGTCATCAGCGGCGCGATGCTGAAGTAATCGGACAACGAATTTATATATATATAAAAAGAAAGGATACGAAGATCATGAAAATTATCGTTCTTGTAAAACAGGTACCGGATTCCACTGAGATCCGTGTAGACAAAGTCACTGGTACGCTGATCCGTGCCGGCGTGCCCAGCATCATCAACCCGGATGATCTGGCCGGTGTAGAAGCTGCTCTGCAGCTGAAAGAGAAGATGGACGCTACGGTGACCATCGTTTCCATGGGTCCGCCGCAGGCAGCGGAAATGCTCAAGGAGCTGTATGCGCGCGGCGTGGATGAGTGCGTGCTGATCACGGACCGCAAGTTCGGCGGTGCGGATACTTGCGCGACGAGCACGACGCTGGCCGGTGCGCTGGAAAAGATCGGTTATGATCTGATCATTGCCGGACGCCAGGCCATCGACGGTGATACTGCGCAGGTCGGCCCGCAGACCGCGGAGCGCCTGGACATCCCGCAGGTCACTTATGTTGATGAGATCATCGATCTCAATGACAAGACGGTTACCGTCAAGAAGTCTCTGGAAGACAGCGAAGAGATCATCGAGGCAAAGCTGCCTTGCGTGCTGACAACGCTGAGCGGAATGAACGAGCCGCGTTACATGAACTGCAACGATATCGTAGATTCCTTCTCCAAGGAAATCCGCATCATGACGTTCGACGATCTGGGCATTGATGAAAGCAAGGTCGGTTTAGCAGGTTCTCCTACCAAGGTTCACGCGACATTCACCAAGGATGTGTCCGCGGAAACTGAGACGTTTGACATGCCGGCCGCTGAAGCCGCAAAACTGATCGCCAAGACGCTGAAAGAGAAGCAGATCATCACAAAATAGGAGGAGACTTGAACATGGCTAAATTTGAAGGATACAAAGACATTTATGTATTTGTGGAGCAGAAGAACGGGGAGATCGCCAATGTCGGCTATGAGCTGATCAGCGAAGCGAGAAAGCTGGTTGCTTCTATTCCGAGCCTGGGCTTCCAGGTCGTCGGCGTCCTGCTGGGCCACAACATCAAGGATAAGGCACAGGAAGTCATCGCACACGGCGCTGACAAGGTCATCGTGGTCGATGATGCCCTGCTGGAAGGTTATTCCACACAGTTTTATGCTGATGCGCTGACACAGGTCATCCAGGCGTTCAAGCCGGACTCTTTCCTGACTGGCGCAACGGTATTGGGCCGTGACCTGGCACCGCGTGTAGCTGCTCGCCTGAATGCTGGTCTGACTGCTGATGCGACCAAGATCGAGATCGACCAGACCAAGGTAGCTGACGGAGAGGCGCTGCTGCTGGTTACCCGTCCGACGTTCGGCGGAAATCTGTTCGGTACGATCATCTGCCCGAATACCCGTCCGCAGATGGCAACCATCCGTCCGAATGTGTTCTCCATGGATGCGCCGGATGCATCCAGAACAGGGGAAATGGTCGAGTTCGCGCCGCAGTGGACCGATACTGATCCGAAGGTCATCGTCAAGGAAGTCATCGCTAAGGTACAGGAAGGCGTTGACATCACGAAAGCTGATATCCTGGTCGGCGCTGGCCGTGGTGCGGAAGACTGCCTGGATATGGTCAAGGCCGTGGCGGAAGAACTGGGCGGAGAAATGTGCGCGTCTCGTGCCGTTGTCGATGATGGCTATGCGGACAAGTCCATCCAGGTCGGACAGACCGGAAAGACCGTTCGTCCTTCGCTGTATATCGCATGCGGCATCTCCGGAGCCTGCCAGCATGTGGCCGGCATGGAGAAATCCGATATGATCATTGCCATCAACCGCGATCCGCAGGCTGAGATCTTCTCAATTGCGAACATGGGCTTCATCGGCGATGTCAAGGAGATCCTGCCGCTGCTGAAGGAAGAGATCATCGCTGCCAAGAAGGCATAATATCCTGAATCAGGAACATCATAAAAGAGAGGAGACATATCATGAAAAAAGTTGGAGTTATCGGTGCCGGAACGATGGGACAGGGCATCGCGAACGCGTTTGCGACCAATGGTTACGCCGTAACTGTATGTGACATCAAGATCGAATGGGCACAGGGCGGTATCGACAAGATCGCCAAGAAGCTGGACAAGCTGGTATCTCGTGAGAAGATGACCGCAGAAAAGGCTGCTGAGATCAAGGCCAATCTGAAGGCCGGTGTCTATGAAGATCTTTCTGACTGTGACCTCGTTGTCGAGGCGGTCCTGGAGATCATGGAGACGAAGAAAGAACTGTTCGGCAAGCTGGATGAGATCTGTAAGGAAGAATGCATCTTCGCGACCAACACTTCTTCTCTGTCTGTGACAGAGATCGCCAAGGGCATCAAGCATCCGGTCATCGGCATGCATTTCTTCAACCCGGCTGACCGCATGAAGCTGGTCGAGGTCATCTCCGGCATCAACACGCCGGCTGAGACGAAGGATGCCATCATTGAGATCAGCAAGTCACTGGGCAAGACGCCGGTAGAAGTTGCTGAAGGTCCGGGCTTTGTCGTAAACCGTATTCTCGTACCGATGATCAATGAAGCTGCGTTCATCCTGCAGGAAGGCATCGCTTCCGCTGAGGATATCGATACGGCCATGAAGCTGGGCGCTAACCATCCGATGGGACCGCTGGCGCTGGGCGATCTGATCGGCCTGGATATCGTGGTTGCGATCATGGATGTGCTCTTCGCTGAGACTCACGATCCGAAGTACCGCTGCTGCACGCTGCTTAGAAAGATGGTTCGCGGCGGCAAGCTGGGCCAGAAGAGCGGCGTAGGCTTCTACGATTACAGCAAATAAAACATAGAATGCAAACAGGTGAGTCCATGCAGGTCAGTAAATCCGATGGATTCACCTTTTCAAGAAAGGAAGAAAAACAAATGGAAAATGTATTAATCGCGAAAGAAGGCCATGTTGCCACGATCACCATCAACCGTCCTAAGGCGCTCAATGCCCTGAGCACGGCCGTATTGACCGATCTGAACGCGGCACTTGATGAAGTGGCGGCAGATCAGGATGTTTATGCGCTGATCATCACTGGCGCAGGAGAAAAGTCCTTTGTCGCTGGCGCTGATATTGCCGAGATGAAGGACAAGAGCGTGGAAGAAGCTGCCGAGTATGGCAAATTTGGCAATGCGGTATTCCGCAAGATCGAAACATTCCGCTGCCCGGTCATCGCTGCTGTCAATGGTTTTGCGCTGGGCGGCGGCTGTGAGCTCGCCATGAGCTGCGATATCCGCGTCGCATCTGAAAATGCTGTATTCGGTCAGCCAGAAGTCGGTCTGGGCATCACGCCGGGATTCGGCGGCACACAGCGTCTGGCCCGTCTGGTCGGTGCTGGCATCGCCAAGGAAATGATCTATACGGCTCGCAACATCAAGGCGCAGCGTGCGGCAGAGATCGGCCTTGTCAATAAGGTCGTTGCGGCGGAGGAGCTGAGCGCGACGGTCATGAAGATGGCACAAGGCATCGCCAAGAACGCGCCGATCGCTGTCGCTTATGCGAAGAAGGCAATCAATAATGGTCTGCAGACCGATATCGACGCCGGCATTGCTATCGAGGTGGAGGAGTTCTCCAAGTGCTTCGCGAGCGAAGATCAGACATATGGCATGACCTGCTTCCTGGAAAAGGTCAAAGAAAAAGAATTCTCAAACAAATAAACGAAAAGGGATGATAAAATGAGCAAGATAATCAGTTTGGAGCAGGCTGTCTCCATGATCCCTGACGGCGCGACCGTAGGTATCGGCGGATTCATCGGCTGCGGCCATCCGCAGGAATTTTCTGTGGGAATCGCGGACAGCTTCCTCAAGAGCGGCCATCCGCGTGACCTTACGATCATGTTTTCTGCCGGTATCGGTGATGGTACCGATAATCTGGGATTGAACATCATCGGATACGAAGGCCTGCTCAAACGGATCATTGGCGGACACTGGGGACTGATCCCTAAGCTGCAGCGCCTTGTCTTTGAGAATAAAGTAGAAGGATATAATCTGCCATTAGGCACGATCTCTCTGATGTTCCGTGAGATCGCCGGTCATCGTCCGGGCGTGATCACCAAGATCGGCCTGAAGACATTCATCGATCCGCGTCTGGAAGGCGGCAAGATGAATGAACGGACCAAAGAAGATCTGGTGGAACTCATTGAGATGGATGGAGAAGAATGGCTGCGTTACAAGTCTTTCCCGGTTAATGTTGCATTGATCCGCGCGACCTATTGTGACGAAGAAGGCAATGCCACCATGGACAAAGAAGCAGCGACCCTCGACTCGCTCGCCATTGCCCAGGCAGCTAAGAATTCCGGCGGCATCGTGCTGCTTCAAGTAGAGAAAGTCGTGCAGAACGGCACGCTGGACGCGCGCAAGGTCAAGATCCCGGGCATTTATGTAGACGGCATCGTCGTGTCTCGTCCGGAGAATCATTGGCAGACATATGAGGCGCAGTACAATCCTGCGCTGTGTGGTGAGGTCAAGGTGCCGGTGGATTCTATTCCGCCGATGCCGCTCAATCAGCGCAAAGTGATCTGCCGCCGCGCAGCGATGGAGCTGGATCCGCATGCCATCATCAATCTGGGCATCGGTATGCCGGAAGGTATCGCCAATGTGGCCAATGAAGAGGGCCTGCCGGGCCTGAAGCTGACCGTGGAGACTGGCGGCATCGGCGGTGTGCCGATGGCAGGCACTGCGTTTGGCACATGCACGAATCCGACTGCGATCCTTGACCAGCCGTATCAGTTTGACTTCTATGACGGCGGCGGACTTGATCAGGCATTCCTGGGCCTGGCGGAATGCGACCGTTTCGGCAATATCAATGTTTCTCGCTTCGGACCGAAGATCGCTGGCTGCGGCGGCTTCATCAACATCACGCAGACCGCGCCGGTCGTCGTCTACTGCGGTACGTTTACGACCAGCGGCCTTAAGGTAGAGGTCAAGGATGGCCAGCTGCACATCCTCCAGGAAGGAAAGGTGAAGAAATTCATCCAGGATGTCGAGCAGGTCACGTTTGCGGCCGAATATGCGGCGCAGACCGGACAGAAGGTGCTTTACATCACTGAGCGTGCGGTATTTGAGCTGATCGACGGCGTATTGACGCTGACGGAGATCGCGCCTGGCGTCGATCTGGAAAAGGATGTCTTGGCGCAGATGGAATTCAGGCCGGCCATTGCGGATGACCTGAAAGAAATGGATGCGCGCATCTTCCGTGATGAGCTCATGGGACTCTCTGCTTAACTGAATTTGAAAGATGCTTTCGTCAAGCGAAGGCATCTCTTTTTTTAAACCGGTTACATGTAAAAAAATTCGCAAATCGTTTTGTATTATTGATAAAATCAAGTATAATAATTCTCATGATGGAAAATCGAGAAAGGGGATCAAGGAATGGAAGGAAACCGCCATGACGCGTTAATGGACGAAGCGTTGCGTCCGGTCTTTCAAAAAGAGGGGAATGTATACGTCAAAGGCAGATCTGGCAGCGGAAAGTCCACGCTGCTTTTGGAGCGCCTGCACTATCTTTCTCAGCAAGGGGTCGTGTTGAAACATACGCTGAATCTGGTGGCGTATAAAGAAGATACCACGCATCTGAGCTATCAGTGGAAGAGCCAGCATGAGGATGAGGAGAATACAGAAGCGCCGCTGTTTCGCTCTCTTTATCAGTTTTGTTACAATATCGTTCATCATTACAATGCCAGACGCGGCATCCCGGACAGCCGGGTCTCCCGTGATTTCAAGCTGCAGGTCGCCCGGCTGATCCAGGAGCATTTTGGCATCTCGCTGAATCATTATGCGCTGGACAGTGTTTATCGCAAGCTTGGTGAATGCAAAGGCATGATGATGACAGACAGCGCGATCGCGCAGATCGAGGTCGAAGGCATTGACTTTCCTTATTTGTATTCACGTTTTGAGCAGTATAAGGAACAGCGTGGTCTGATCAGTTATGAGGATCTCATGGCGCAGGCGGCGCAGTGTCTGATGAAAGATGAAGAGCTGCTCCATCAGTATCAGGGCTATTACAGTCATATCCATGTGGATGACGCGCAGAATCTCTCTTTTGCGGCCTATGTGATGTTAAAGCTGCTGTGTACGCCGGATACATCGCTCGTGCTGTTCATCGATCCAGATCAGTATGCCGGTCAGCATGCGCCCTATGTGCTTTCCTTTGAGGATTTCACTGCTTCATATCCGGATGCGTCGCTGATCGAGCTGCATCATAATTACCGCTGTAATGTCAATATCGATGAGATGATCCAGAAATTCATGCACAGCGAGCATGATTTTCGCTTAGAGGATGATTCGGTGGTGCGCTTCATCACGGCCAAGGATCTGAATGAGTCCTATCATCATGCGCTCGTGCTGGCCCGCAACAACCCGGAAATGGTCTTTTTGAGCCGGGAGCACTTTACGCTTTTGCCATTGGCGGATCTGCTGGAACAAGAGGGACTGCCCTTTACCGTATCCGATTTTCACAGCTTCTTCCGCAACGAGACGATCCACGATCTGATCGAACTGTTCAGGCTCATGCTTGATCCGCGTGATCTGGAGGCGTTTAGCGCCGTGCAGAAAAAGATCGGCTTCGGCTTCAGCGAGCGCAACATCAATGAGATAAGCGCGCTGATGGAGGCGGATCCATCGCTGGATATCTACAGCGCCATCGTCAACAGCAACATCCGCTCATCGACCAAAAATCGTGTCGTCGCGCACATTGAGGAGATCCGCATCGCTCAGCATCTGAGCTCGGTCAAGCTGCTGCTGTATGTGCTGACGAAGCTGCATTATGAAGATCATATGAAACAGCGCGGCTGCGCGCTGAAGAGCCCGAATCTGCTCGTGTTCGCGGCAATGGCACAGCGCTATGAACGGCCGATCGAGCTGCTGGCCCGCCTGGAGCAGCTGACTTCTGTGGGCAGCGACCAGATTCATTATCTGCAGCTGTATAGCTTTTCTCAGGTCAAGGGCAAGGAATTTGAGGAAGTGTGCTTCCTCGACTGCCTGGATGCGTTCTATCATGTATTCCCAGATCAGGAGAATGAACGGCGGCTGTTCTACAGCATCCTTTCCAAGATCCGCAATCGCATGTATTTCCTTGTCGCTCGTACGGCATTTATGCAGAGCATGGTGCCGCATGCCTTCATCAATGATCTGTACCATCTGATGAAAAAGAATGACAAGACGGAAAAACCGGTGCGCAAGGCGGTGAAGAAACAGCCTACCCGCAGCAACCTGAAGCCCGGCAAGCGTGTCGTGCATTCCACGCTGGGCAAAGGGCGAGTTCGCCGCATCATCAGTGATGACGATGAGATCGAGATCGTCTTCAATGACGGGGTAGCCAAGCGTCTTAATTTGAGTTCTTGCCTCGACAATCACATGCTTTCCTTTTAGAGACCGTTTTCGGTCTTTTTTACTCGTCTCTTCAATATGCAGAGGATAAGTCTATAGCGTGTGAAAGGCCTCATATGAGCAATCTGCTCTATGGGCCTTGACTAGTCGTTCAACAGACGAACATATCTTTTCTGTTCGCTTTTCGGCACATACTGCGCATCCATCGCCTGTTCCATCGTAAAGTTCAGATTCTTCATCAAGCTTTTGACCGCGTGAAGCATTTCCTCCGCTCGTCCTTTGCGAATGCCGCAATCCTCCACGCCTCTCCATAAGCCGCTCATCTCATTCATCTCACTTTCCAGTTGCGCTGTCATCGGTATCTCAAACTCTTCTTTCAGGATCCGCTTTCGCTCAGCGGGACCGGTTTTGTTTTAGAAGGAACCGTCATCGTGAATAAAAGATCACAAGTAGTCATTGCTTCAGGAAAGACGGCTCTTTTGGAGGTTTCAGGATCGTCTTCGATGCAGCGGATGATCTCTTCGATCATCATCTCCTGACATTCGCTTACATGGTCCTTGATGATCCAGGCGAGAATGTGTCTGTCGCTGAGCAATTGTTTGCAGGCTGTATCATAACGGATGTGATCGTGGTTATCGTCGATCGTGCTTGCAGCCATGTTTCCATGCCTCTCCTTTCTTCATAACATAAAGTGCCAGTCAATGCGCTGAGGAAGCCCGCTTTTGCATGAGCCTTCCTCGTCTTACCTATACGGCAAAAGTTCTGGATATCCTAAAACGGTCTGATTTTTTTTCAGATCAAGCTTTGCATCGATCATCGTTTCATCATTTTGCAGGTCAGGCTTATGCAAAAAAAACCACGCTGCAAACAGCGTGGCACGTTCAGGCATAGGTGCGCAGATAAGCGAGGATGAGCGATACGGTCGCGTCCAGCGCGTCGATGTGGGTGCGTTCCATGCCATGGGACGCGTGGACGCCCGGGCCGATGAGCGCACCGCGGATATTGTTTCCGGCACGCAGCGCCGCGCTCACATCTGAGCTGTACATCGGATAGATGTCCACCGCATAAGGCAGCTGTTCCTGCTTTGCCAATGCGATGAGCGCGGAAGTCAGCGCATAGTCATAGGGGCCGCTGCTGTCCTTGGCGCAGATGCTGACATCTTGTTCGCTGCAAGCCAGATCAAGGCCGATGCAGCCCATGTCGACGGAGATCATCGTCTCGACCTGCGGCGGGATGTATGCCGCGCCATGGCCGACTTCTTCATAGCTGCTGAAGATCATGATCACATCATGCTTCAGCGGCAGCGGCTGCTTCTGCAGTTTTTTAAGTACGGCGAACAGGCAGGCAACGCTGATCTTGTCATCGAGAAAGCGCGATTTGATGAAACCGCTGTCTGTCACACAGGTCTTTGGATCGATCGCGATGATGTCGCCATTGGCGATGCCCAGCTTTTGCGCCTCATCCTTGTTTCTGACGACCTCGTCGATGCGCACTTCCAGGCTGTCCAGATCACGCACAAGCGTGCTGGCATCGGGATGCACATGTTTGGCGGCCGCCGTACACACGATCGTGCCGGTATAGGTCTTGCCTGTTCTTGTATAGATGCGGCAGTATGCCGAGTCAAGGGTAGGCAAGGTCGGGCCGCCGATGTTGGTCACCGCGAGCATGCCATTGTCTTTGATCGCGCGGACCATGAGCCCCAGCGTATCGGTATGGGCGCTGAGAGCAAGAGCATGTTCATGGCTGGCGCCAGGGATCCTCACCATCAGGTTGCCTTTGACGCTGCGGGTGCAGGCATAGCCCATCTCTTCAGCTTCTTCCTGCAAGAACTGCATCGCCTGCATCGTGTAGCCGCTGGGCGAATCGATGCTCAGCAGTTTCTGGGCGAAGTCAAGCAATGCTTTGCGTTCATCTTGATTCATGTTCATCATCTCCCGTATCAGTATACCGGTTTCTTTTTGGCTTTACAATCACTGTCAGCGTGAAAAAAGCCGAAAGATGTGGTATGCTAATGCAGTAGAAAAGAGGGGATATGACATGATTTCTTTTGTCAATGATTACAGCGAGGGTGCTTGCGATGAGATCCTGCGGGCGATGATCGAGACCAATCATACGCAGACGCCCGGTTATGGACTGGACGAGCATTGTGCGCAGGCGGCCGAGCTCATCCGCAAGGCATGCGGTGTGCGTAAGGCGGATGTGCACTTTCTGGTCGGCGGCACTCAGTGCAATAAGACGCTGATCGCGGCAGCGCTGCGTCCGCATGAGGCCGTGATCTGCACGGACAGCGGGCATATCCATGTGCATGAGACCGGTGCTGTAGAAAACAGCGGCCATAAGGTGATCGCGCTGCCTGCCTTGGATGGCAAGCTGTGCTGCGCGGACATCGAGCGCGCTGTGCGCAAACATACCGATGAGCATATGGTCAAGCCAAAGATGGTCTATCTTTCAAACGCCACCGAACTGGGTACGTTTTATACGAAACAGGAGCTGAGCGATATCTGGAAGCTCTGCCGGCGGCTGGGCCTGTATCTGTTCATCGATGGCGCACGCCTGGGCAATGCGCTGTGCGCGCAAGGCAATGATGTGACCTTGAAAGACATGGCCAAGCTGTGCGATGTGTTCTACATCGGCGGCACGAAGAACGGCGCGCTGTTCGGCGAGGCACTGGTGATCCTCAACGATGCGCTCAAACCGGATTTTCGCTACTACATCAAGCAAAATGGCGGTATGCTGGCCAAGGGAAGACTGCTCGGCATTCAGTTTGAGGTGCTGTTTGCTGATGATCTTTACTGGCGCAATGCCAAGCATGCCAATGCCGCAGCGCAGAAGATCGCGGCACATCTGCAGCAGCTGGGCGTCAAGATGCTCATCGATTCAGCGTCCAACCAGATCTTTCCGATCTTCGCGGACGAGGTGCTCAAGAAGCTGCGCACGCAGTTTGAGCTGGGCACATGGGAGCGTGTGGATGAAAGCCATACGGCGGTCCGCATCGTTACTTCATGGGATACTTCGGAGAAAGCTGTCCGGATCTTCAATCAGGCGGTCAGCCGGTATCTGAACGCGTAAAAAAACGGGATCAGGGGCAGAGGTCCGCATTGCGGCACCAGCCCAGGATCCCGGCTTTTTTGATGAGAGAAAAGCGCGCATAACGGCGCACCAGATAGACGCGTTCACCGCGGCATAACGGCATTTGATAGCTGGTGAAGTCATCGGCGCACAGCTGATGATCTTTGCCTTCATGGATGAAGGCGTGATCGATCCACAGCTTGCGTCCGCTGGCGAGATGTTCGCAATAATCCGCGGAAGCTCCTTTGTGCAATATGCGGATGGCGCTTTCCCGCCAGGTGATGAACAGCGGGTCATGGTTAGCGGGATCGACATCTCTGGCGGCATGACATAGCGGCAGTTCATCAACGCTTCGCCAGCTGATCATCTCATCTTGCAAGATCAGCGCGTTGAGCTGTCCGGCATGCTTGACACCGTTGCCGCCGTCGATAGAGATGATGTGCCGGCGTTCATCGACCAACGGATGAAAGCGGGCGATGTCGTGGCAATACTCGCTGACGGGCATATGGCCGACGATGACCCAGCGGTGAAATTCCGGCGCGTGCAGCAGGAAATGCGGATAAGTCATCACTTCGCGAAAGTCGCTGCCAAAATCCTGTTCATTCATGATGCCGGCATGAGCGAAGATATGCGCATCGTCATAGACGACTTGCGGCAACGTGTCCACCCAGGAAAGCTCTCTGGCATAATGCTGGTGAAGCAAGGTGCACAAGGCCTCCATATCGGTATGCGCGTCGATCGTGACTTGCAATGCGGCCGCCATCTCGTGCAAGATGCTGGCCTGGCGCTGCAAGAGCATCTGATGCAGGAACTGCAGGTTGTAGCGGTTCCAGATGTTCTTGCAGACAAAGTCGCAGTTGCCCATCAGCACATGGACATTGGGATGAGCGGACAGCTCCATGATATAGCGCAAGGTCGCCAGGCTCTGGGGACCTTTTTCGATGAGATCGCCGGCGAGCACCAGGACATCCTCTACAGGGACATAGCGAACTTTTGCCAGCAGCTGCCGCAGCAAGCCCAGACTGCCATGGATGTCAGAGATGGCGATGAGGCGCTGGCCTTTGTTCAAGGTGAACGGCTTGCTTTTTACGCTGCGGTCCATATCAGCGCAAGAAGAAATCCAGAAAGACAGGGATCTCTTTTTCCCAGCAGGCCTCACAATGCGTCCCGCCGGGCACCAGGTTCAGATAGACCTGGGCATGGGCGGCATTGAGCAAGTTGGCCATATCGAGATTGGTCTTGGAGATCCACGTCAGAGAACGCTTGCTGCGGGTCTCGCTGCTGCCCCAGGAAAGATAGATCTTCGTCTGCGGATCGAGCGTGCGCCGGCAATCGTTTTCCATATCGCGGCGGATCGGATAAAGAAAAGGCGAAAGACATGCCGCATGCGAAAAGACGTCATTGTGTGCGGTGATGGTGTACAGCGACATGAGGCCGCCCATGGAGCTGCCGCCGATCCATGTCGATGCGCGTTCAGGCAAGGTGGGAAGCTCACGGTCAATGAGCGGCTTGAGCTCATCGACGACCCAGCGCATCATCGCTTTGCCGCTGCCGGTGATCGTACCGAACTGGCGGTCGGTAAAGGTATATGGGCAATATTCAACGAGACGGCTGTTGCCTTCGTGGTTGCACTCCATGCCTACGACGATGAGCGGGATGCTGGCGCGGTCAAGATAGTCCTTCAAGCCCCAGCTTTTGCCATAGGTCGCTTCATTGTCTTCAAATAAGTTATGGCCGTCGTACATATAGAGCACGGGACAGCGCTGTCCGTTTGTCATCGCGTCGTCGGGGACATAGATGTGCAGGCGGCGCTTCATCTGGTAAGGGGTGATCCACACTTCTTTCTTGAAGATCATCGCTGCATCTCCTTTCGCAGGATCGGGATGAGCTCATCAAGGCTGGATACGATCCATCTGGCCATCTGGCGCTCTTCTTCGCTGAGCAGGGCGACATCCGGAACGAGGGCCGGCTGTGTGCCGGCCGCATGCGCGGCGCGGATGCCGCTGGGCGAATCTTCCACGACGACGCATTCACCGGGCGATACATGCAAACGGGCCGCCGCGCACAGATAGATGTCCGGCGCTGGCTTGCCATGCGCGACATCGCTGTCATAGCCGGTCACGATCGTCTGAAAATAGGATCTGGCCTGCGCGTGTTCCAGGTTGATCTTGACGATATCCGGCATTGAGGAAGTGGCGATCCCCATCGGGATATGGGCGTCATGCAGGAAAGTGAGGATCTCATGGAATCCTTGCTTCAGCGGCATGCCTTGTTGCTGACGCTGCAGGATGAGCGTATGCTGGCGGGCCTTGACAGCTTCCAAAGGGAAGTCTGCTGGAAAATAGCGCGCGAATACGGGGCGGGCGCTGACCCAGTCGCAGCCAGCCAGATCGCGGAGGAAAGCGTCGCTGACCGGAAGATCGAATTCTTTGCCCAGCTGGCGCCATATGCCTTGGTAGACGCGTTCGGTATCGAACAAGGTGCCATCCATATCGAAGATGACGGCTTTCATTGCTGCACCTTCTTTTTCATGGTGAACGCAAAAAATTCTTTGACTTCATCCATCGTGTCAAACAGGGCGACGCTGACGGTATCGCCCATCGCGCTGGCTAAGGCGGCCGGCAGCCGCTGCATCATCTTGAGCTGATCGTGGTAGCGGTTGCTGATCTCAAAGTCGCTGTGGGCGTAGCGCACGCTGTCGCGCCGTCCGGCAAAGGCGCAGCTATGACGCTGATGCGGCTCGATCAGCACGCCGTCATCGATCATGACGCGGGCCCAGATATCATAGATATCGAAGTCATTGGCATAGTTGATCATATCGGGCAGAAAGCCGCCCGGCGGACGCATGTTCACTTCCAGGCCGAGGATATCGCCCTGTTTGCCGAGCCCCTCGCGGTCTTCGCGCAGCCGGAAAAACTCGAAGTGAAAGAAGCGGCTGCGGGTATCGAACGCAGCTACGCAGCGGGTGCCGACATCCATGATGTCTTCAGGGATATCGATGAGGGAGTAGCAGCCGATGCTGTCAGAATCATTGACCGAATCCATGATGGAGCCCACGTAATGATGGGATGTGGCGAACTGCACTTCTTTGCGGCTGTTGGTGATGCCGTCAAAGGTAAAGCAGTCGCCAGGCACATATTCTTCCAGGATCATCGGTTCGCTGAAGCCATGTTCAAACAAAGCGCGCAGCTCTTCTTCATTATTGAGCTTATGGGTGTTGGAGGCGCCGACGCCGACGTCGGGCTTGCAGATGAGCGGATAGCCATACTGTGCCGCAAAGGCGAGCGCGCTATCCAGCGTATCGGCCATCTGCCATCTGGCACAGGGTATGCCGGCCTGCGCGTAAAAGTGCTTCATGCGTGATTTGGACTGAAAGTCCGCGATGTGATCGATCGTGATGCCTGTGGTGATGTGAAAGTCCTGGCGCAGCCGGGCATCGAGGGAGAGCCAGTATTCATTGTTGGACTCGACCCAGTCGATCTTGCCGTAGCGATAGGTAAAGTAACCCATCGCGTGCACCATCTCGTCGTAGTTTTCCATCGAGGAGACGACATAGCAGTCGTCAATATGCGCACGCAGTTCTTCGCGCAGACTGTCATAAGGGCAGTCAACGATCGCAAGCACTGTGGCGCCATGCCGTTTCAGTCCGCGGCAGAACATCCAGTAGTTTTCCGGAAAGTTCGGCGAAATAAAAACGAAATTCATAAATCAATCCACCTTTCCCAGTCTGTATCATTATAATGCAAATCAGCGGGAATTTGGGGGAAAAGATCATGAATTCCGTCTTTTCTCAGTGATTTAAGCAGGCATATTGCAGGGCGATGATCGTCTTGGCATCCTCGATCTCCCCGCGTGCGAGCATCTCCTTGGCTTTTTTGAGGGGAATCCAGCAAAGCGTGAGGTCTTCATCCGGGTCCATGGGACGGGGATGGGAGATAGGCGCGGGATCGCGCGCTTCAAAGAGATAGAGACATTCAGAACAGATGCCTGGAGAGGGATAAAAGGCATAAAGCAGCCTGAGCGCGCCGCAGCGCATGCCGCTTTCTTCTTCGAGCTCACGGCGGGCACAGCATTCAGGCGTTTCGCCTGCTTCCAATTTGCCGGCGGGGATCTCCAGCAGCTGTTTGCCGGCACCATGACGATATTGTCTGACGAGCAGGATCTGTTCATCCTGGATAAGCAGGATGGCCGCACCGCCAGGATGACGGATGAGATCGCGCTGTGCCACGGCGCCATTGTCCAGGATGAGGCGATCGGAATATAAGCGAAGGAAGCTTCCGCTCCAGATGAGCGTCGAACTGATCTGCTTCATCTCATTCCACGCTTTCCTCGATGCCTTTTGCGATGGCTTCTGCCATCTTGTCCTGGAAGGAAGCATCGCATAAATAAGAGAGATCCTGATCATCGGTGATGAAGCCTAGTTCGATGAGCATGGCTGGCACAGGGTTGAGGGCAAGCACATGCAGTGCCGTATAATCGGTCTCGTTGACACCGCGGTCGAGCGAAAAATCAAGCGCGGCGAGCTTTTCATGGATGGCTGCAGCAATGTCAGCGGTGTCGTTGCCCGGGGTGACAAACGTCTCAAAGCCACGAGCGCCGTCGTTGTAGAAATCCGTGGCATTCAGATGAAAGGAGATGAAGTAGTCTGCGTCTTCTGCCACGCCCATGTCGACGCGGGCCTGTAAGTCGGCGGCGTTGTCCTGGGGCCAGCTGACTTCATCGCTGGTCCGGGAGTAGAGGACATCATAGCCCATCTCTTCCAGGCAGGCGCCGGTCTTCAACGCGATCTGCAAGGTGATGTCTTTCTCGTTGATGCGCTCATCCCAGCTGGTGGAGCCTCCGTCATAGCCGCCATGGCCAGGATCGATGAGAATGGTCGTATGATCCTCCTGGGGAGGCGAGATATAAGAGTATAAGGCATCTGTTTTGCGCGGGCGGATGTGATCGGCGGAGCCATAGGGGATAAACATGCTGATGAGCATGATGCTCAGCATGCATGCCAGCACAGACAGGTTATAGATCCTGTTATTCATATACATAAAAATCACCTGCCCAATCATAATGGACAAAAGCCGCACCAAGGTCGTCAGAAAATGTGAAAAAATGGGAAAAACTTCCGTGTATGTGCGTGAAGCAAGAGAAAGCGGCCATACTAGGGGCAGGAGTGATATGATGAATGAACGAAAGCTGAAGGAAACAGCGGCGCGTCACGCGCCAGCTGCGCATAAGGGGGCACACATCTTCGCGGCCTTTGTCAGCGGCGGCATCATCGGCATGTTCGGCCAGCTGCTGCTCGTAGCGTATCAGCGGCTGTTTCGTCTGCCTTATGATCAGGCATTGGCGATGATGTCGGTGAGCGTGATGCTCATCGCCGCCATATTGAGCGGCCTGGGACGATATGATAAGCTGGCGCAGAAATGCGGGGCAGGCATGTTCGTCCCCATCTGCGGCTTTGCCAACTCGCTGACAGCGAGCGCCATGGAAGGAAAAAGTGAAGGTCCTGTTCAGGGAATCGGCAGCGGCATGTTCAAGCTGGCCGGGACCGTGATCACCTATGGGGTCGTGTCTGCCGTCGTCTTTGGCGCCGCGCGGTATCTGCTTTTCGGAGGCGCGCTGTGAAGACGTGGCAGTTTGATGATGTCTATGTGCAAAGCAGCGCTTGCAGCGGCGGGCCTTTAGAGGGCGAAGGACCATGTGCCAAAGGCTTTGACTATATTGCCCGCGACCTGCATGATGGGGAAGGAAGCTTTGAGAAAGCGGAGATCTCATTGCTGCGGCATGCCTGTGACCGCGCGCTGCGTAAAGGGGGCTTTCGCCGCAGCGATATCGATGTCTGTGTCGGCGGTGATCTGATGAACCAGCTGCTGACAACGCATTATTTTGCACGGGACATGCATGTTCCGCTGTTGGGCGCATATGCGGCCTGCGCGACTTCATCGCTGGTCATCGGCCTGGCGTCGCTGTTCGTGCAGCAGCGCCTGGCAGATCGTGCGCTGGCGTTTGTTTCCAGCCATAACGCGGCGGCAGAACGGCAGTTTCGTTTCCCCAATGAGTATGGCGTGCAAAAGAAAGCGACGACGACCACGACGGTGAGCGGCGCGGGAAGCATGGTGCTGGGCAGGATGCCGCGATCCATCGCGGTAAAGGCGTTCACGCTGGGGCGCATCGTGGACTGGCACCATAAGGATGCCTCAGACATGGGCATCGCCATGGCGCCAGCCGTGTATGATACGCTGCAGGCACATCTGCGCCAGACCAACACCACGATCGATGCGTATGACTGGATCTTGAGCGGCGATCTGTCGAAAGCTGGATTTGCTTTTTTCTGTGATCTGCTGGCGCAGGAAGGCATCGATACCAAAGGCCGCTTCAACGACTGCGGCCTGATGATCTATGACATCGAAAAGCAGCCAGTGTTCTGCGGGGGCAGCGGCTGCGCCTGCAGCATGTGCGTGAGCATCGCGGAAGTGTTCAGGCAGCTGCGCGAGGGAAAGAAACGGCGAGTGCTGATCCTGGCAAGCGGGGCGCTGTTGTCCATGATGGCGATCTATCAGAAAGACAGCGTGCCTTGTATCGCTCATGCGATCGAGTACCAAAGGAGGGATGACGCATGCAGTTTCTAAATGCGTTTCTATGCTGCGGGGCGATCTGTGCGCTGGGGCAGATCATCTATGAGCAGACGAAGCTGACGGCCGGACACATCACTTCGCTGTTTGTCGTGCTCGGGGCGGCGCTGGATACATTTGGCTTATATGATGGGCTGCTGGAATGGGCGCAGGCCGGGGCAGCCTTGCCGATCACCAGCTTTGGTCATTCGCTCATCCATGGCGCGCTGGCCAGCGCCCAGCAAAACGGGCTCATCGGCATCTTGTTTGGGATGTTTGATCTGACGGCGGCGGGCATCACCGCCGGGATCTTGTTCGCGTTTGTCATGGCGGTACTGTTCCGCCCGAAATCATGAATACGCTGGCACAGCGCACGGCCGCTTTGCGCAGGCGGCTGGGTCCGAGCTTTGACATCGTCTTTCGCAGCATCCAGATCCAAAAGATCCAGGCTGAGATGATCTTTTTGTCTTCGCTCACTGATGCCAGGCTGTTGACAGCAATCACCGAAAGCTTTGTCATCTCGGCCAAAGATGGCTTGCAAGTGACGCTGTATCCAGGCGCGGTAGAGCAGATATGGGATGAGGAAGCGGCCATCACCAGCCTCATGAGCGGACAGTGCATGGTGATGCTGGAAGGGGACGCGTGCTGGTATTGTGTCGAGGTGCGCAGCTATCCTTCCCGGCCCAGCGCGGAACCAAGCGTCGAGCGCAGCATCCGCGGCTCGCACGATGGGTTCGTGGAAAACATCATCCTCAATGTCGGGATGATCCGCCGCCGCATCCGTGATACCGACTTGCGCTTTACGCTGGTGCGCAAAGGCAAGCATACATCGTGTGATGTGGTCTACTGTTATATCGCGTCGCTGGCCGATCCGGATGTGCTCGCTGATTTTGAACAGCGGATCCAGAAGCAGGATGACACGGAGATCTTTTCGGAACGCAACTTGTGTGAGGCGCTGTATGGGAAGACATGGAACCCATATCCGCATGTACGTTATACCGAACGGCCGGACATTTGCGCGATCCATCTGCTGAAAGGCTATATCGTCTGCCTGGTCGACAACAATCCCGGTGCCATGATCTTGCCGACGACCTTCATCGAGCAAAGCAAACAGGTGGAGGAATTCACGCAGACGACGACGGTCGCGCTTATCACGCGCATCGTGCGCATGCTGGGCATGGCGGTGTCGCTGTATTTGCTGCCGGTGTGGATCGTGCTGTCGATGAATCATAACCGCACGTTTCTCAATATCCCGCTCATCGATGATCTGGATCCGATCTCTTTCGGGGTGCAGATCCTCATCGTCGATCTGGTCGTCGAATGGATCCGGCAGGCGCTCATCCACACGCCGACGATCTTGTCAAGCATCATGAGCTTCATTGCGGTATTCGCGCTGGGGGACATGGCCATCAGCATCGGCGCCTACAGCAAAGAGATCCTGATCATGGTGGCCATCTCCAACATCGGCATCTTGCTTACTCCGGGCTACGAGCTGTCGCTGGCCAACAAATGGATGCGGGTCATGATCTCTTTGTTCGCGCTGTTTGGCGGTGTCGCGGGCCTGAGCATCGGCATCCTGATCCACTTCACGCTGCTGCTGGGGACCGAGACGATCAAGTATCCGTATCTGTATCCGCTCATCCCTTTTTCCGCGCGGGAGTGCAAGCACATCCTCTTGGGCGGTCCGGTGCATGTCTCAGATGAACAGCGCCGCAAAAAGTCCCGTTCTTTTTCCCGAAAACACGCACGGCGTTCGAAATAAGTGAAAAAAGCTAGCGTAACGTCTGTTTTTTGATATAATTAAAGATACGTGAAAGGGACAGGAGGGGGTCAAATGGAATTCAAGATCATGATCGATCAGTTTGAAGGGCCGCTTGATCTGATGCTCCATCTGATCCATGAAAACAAACTGGACCTGTTCGACCTGGATATGAACGTACTGACCGAACAGTATCTCGCGTATCTTAACGCGATGGAATCACTGCATCTGGAGATCGCTTCTGAATACCTCAGCGAGCTGGCGGCCTTGCTCGAATATAAAAGCAAGAAGCTGCTGCCAAGAGAGAAAGTGGAGATCAGCGAAGAGTATGAGGAAGATCACCGTGACCGCCTGGTGGCGCGGCTGCTGGAATATCAGCGCTTCAAGGAAGTGAGCCAGGTGCTGAAGCAAGCCTACGAACACCGCCAGCACCGGATGGAGAAGCCGCTGAGCGAAGAGAGCGCCCGCTGGATGAACGAGCCCGAAGAAGGAGAGCTGCGCTGTTCTCCCTATGATCTGGTCAAGGCGATGAAGCGTGTCATGCAGCGCATGGCGCTCACGCATCCATACGAGACCAAGATGAAGGTCAAGGAGATCTCGGTCGATGATCGTGTCGCTCAGATCAAGGAACGCTTGAAAGGCTGGGAAGGTAAAATGAGCTTTGCGCAGCTTTGCAGCGATTGTGAAGACCTGCGCATGGTGATCGTCACTTTTCTGGCCTTGCTGGATCTCATCAAATATAAGGTAGTGTTGTTTCATATCGACGAAGCAGAAACGATCTGGATCATCAAAGGAGAGGATGCTTATGAACCTGCAGGCAGTGATTGAGGGCCTGCTGTTTCTCAGCGGAGATGAAGGAGTGACCATCGCGCAGCTGCAAGGCTGCATCGATGATGTCTTCCCGCAAGAGATCGAGGAACAGCTGGAGAAGATCGCGCAAAGCTGTCAGGATGAATGCCGCGGCTTTGAGCTCGTCCATTTTGCCGGCAAATATAAATTTGTTTCCAAAGAAGAAGTGTATCCATTCGCGCAGCGGCTGTTTGGCAGCGTACGCCCGGCCACTCTTTCTTCCGCGGCCATGGAGACCTTGGCGATCATCGCTTACAAGCAGCCGATCACCCGGGCGGAGATCGAAGAGATCCGCGGGGTCGGCTGCGACATGATGCTCAAGAAGCTGGCCGCCAGAGGCTTGATCGAGGAAGCAGGCCGCATGGATATCGCCGGACGCCCCATCCTGTATCGCGTCACCCAGGAATTCATGGATTCCTTTGAGCTCGAAAGCCTGCAGGAGCTGCCAGAGCTGCCGAAGACCAAGATGAACCTGGATGAAGAACTGTTTGAACAAGAAGCGGACGAACAAGATGAAGAAAAGACTTCTGAATGAATAAGCGGCTCTATCATTATTGGTGCGGATCGTTCTTGTTGCAGATCAAATGGTGAAAGAGTGATGCCAATGAAAAGCAATTGCATGATTTTAAGATCATGTTTGCTTATCATTCTGGGAAAATAGAAAATGAGCAGATCTCATATCATGATACAAGGGATATCTTTGATTCAGGTCAGGCAATCTGAAAACGCTTTATGAAATGGCAAAGCAAAAACAATGCGCTGTATTTTTGAAGCCGTACATCTTGGATAATGTATTCACAAGCGGGACTTACGACGAACCTCGCTATTTGATCATCCGGAAAGATCAGGAACATTTGAAAAGCATGATCATGTGACAGGTGTCCATGAAGTTGGTGCTGCCTCGTGTGATGTTGAGCCTGAATGGCAAGATCTGCTTGCAGAAATCAATGATCATGAGCTGAACGATCATTTTCTCGCAGGTGTTTATGTTCACGCAGTCTTTGAACAGATCCATCCTTTTGTGGATGGAAATGGACGCGTTGGCGAACACTGATGAATTATTATGATCCATGATATCGCGCCAACGATGATTTATCATGAAGACAAGCACAAGCATTACAAGTCGTTGGAAGCATTTGATGTCAATGAGGACTTAGACCCGTTGATCAGCTTCATTGAAAAAGAACAAGAGAAGACATGGTCGAGGACGCAGAAAAAAGGACAAAGAAGCTAGATTCGTATCGATCTGGGTGTTACTCTTAAAACTCACATCTGTTTGAAATGTGAGTTTTTTTATGGGAAAATAGGGGTTTTTTCCAAATCTGACGCATAAGCAAAGTGAGAGAAAGCCATGCTGCCAGAAATGCAAAAGGAACCGGAAATGTCATATCCAGGTTCCTGATCTTTGCGGTGTGTTTATCGTTTCATTCCCATTTTCAGACAAAAGCAAAAAATGCCCGAGAACATCGGACATTTTCATTAGGAATGACTATATTTTTGACCACGATCACATCATGGAACGAAGGTGATTCACCAGCATGCTTTTGGCCTTCATGGAGCTGTGTCCATAGCGGTCTAACGTAAAAGAAACGCTGGAGTGACCAAGGATCTCGCTTAATGCCTTGACTTCACAGCCGGATTCGATGCATCTTGTCGTAAAGGTATGACGAAGCGTATGAAAATGCACATCTTGCAGGTCACATTCACGCATCAGTTTGTCAAAATGATATTCAAACACTCTGGGTTCCATATATTTGGCTTTGCCAGTCAGCACATAAGCTTCAGGATCACCGCGATGCGCAGAAAGCTTATCGAACAAAAAATCAGAAAGCGGCACGATGCGATTTGAACTTTTGCTTTTAGGCGTATCGATGACGACTCTTGTCTTTTTGCCATCTTTCGCATCCGGACAGAGGATCCGCTGCAAAGTCTTGGAAATACGGATGCATCTGCTTTCGAACAACACATCTTTCCATTTGAGCGCGCACAATTCCCCTATGCGCAGTCCGGTATATAAACCAAGCCAGATGCCTAAATTGACCATATCGTCTTTCGTGCTGATCTTTGCTTCGATGCGCCGTTGTTCTTCTTTGGTCAAATAACGCGGTTCTTTTGCGGATGTGCGCACATGGATCAGATCGATGCAGCAATGCAGCGGATATTCCTGCAAAGCCGCATAATTCAGGATCAGCTTCAGCACAGAAAGGATGGTATTGATCGTGGATGCGGTATACGCGTCTTTCGCATTCCGGTGCTTCATTGCGATGAATTCCTCTATAGAACTGGTCGTGATCGAACTGATGCACATATTGGCGAAATGATCCAGGATATAATGTTCGCCGATATACCGGTATCTGGCATAGGTGGATTCCTTTACTCTTTTCCTTATATATATTAACCACTCTTCATATAATGCAGAAAACCGCGGATCATCGCTTTTCTGCATCGACAGCGCTGCCATGCGCGCTTTGCGCTTTTCCTTTGCCTCAGTGTATGTCTTGCCATAGACAGAGGCGTAGACAGATTTTCCGGCTTCATTTTTTCCTTTGATGTAGCGTGCCTCCCATCTGCCATCTTTTCTCTTGCGGATATTTGTTTCTCTTTTTGGCATAATCTCATTGCCCTCCTTATCAAGATCTGACCACAATTTATACCATGAAAGAAAGTGCTGAAATGAGAATTTCTGCCAGAATATGGCGCATATCTGCCAACTATTACATTATCCGTGCAGTGTCTAAATAAATTTATTGACTGATTATGGGGAAAAGAATAAAATATGAGGTATAGTCAGGCAGACAGAGGGAAAATCATGGACGTTTGACTTGATTTTTTCTGTCTGAAAATGGGAATGAAACGATAAACTGACCATTTTCCTGGCTGTGAATGAACGATATAGGTTTCTGAAAGGAGGACTCGATGTGGCTATCGGACTGTTTGCTCATAATCAGAAAGCTTATGAATCGGCGCTTCAGATGCTGGAAGACGAACACAAGACGGCTGTGATCCATCCTACCGGTACCGGGAAATCGTTCATCGGTTTTCAGTTTGTCGATGAACATCCGGACTGGAGGATCTGCTGGATCTCTCCTAGTGACTATATTTTTCAGACACAGTTGGAAAATATCAGAAAGGTCAAAAAAGATATATCATTGAAAGATCTTTGCTTTCTCACTTATGCCAAGCTGATGAACATGGGCATGGAGGAGATGAACGCGCTGCATCCGGACCTGATCATCCTGGATGAGTTTCATCGGGCCGGTGCTGCGGAATGGGCCAAAGGCGTTCAGCGGCTGATCGAACTGTATCCGGAGGCGATGCTGCTGGGGCTTTCGGCCACGCATATCCGTTATCTGGATAATCAGCGCGATATGGCAGATGAGCTGTTTGACGGCCATATCGCTTCGCAGATGACGCTTGGGGAAGCGATCGTTCGGGGCATCTTGAAGGCGCCGAAATATGTGATCTCGCTGTATTCATATGAGCAGGAGCTGGATCGGGTCGAGGCGCGGGTGCGAAATATGCGTCAGGGTCAGGACAGAGAGAAGGCACAGCAGATCTTAGCGCGCTTGAAACGGGCGCTGGCACGCTCTTTGGGCATGAAGGACATCTTTCTCAAGCATATGAAAAAGCGCAGCGGCCGCTATATCGTGTTCTGCCGCAGTCATGCGCATATGCAGGAGATGATCGAACAGGCATCGGATTGGTTTTCCGGAGTCGACCCTGACTTTCATGTGTATCAGGCGTATTCGGATGATCCGTTGACGAGCAAGGCATTCAGGGAATTCAAGGCCGATCACAGTGATCACCTAAAGCTGTTGTATTGCATCGATATGCTCAATGAGGGCGTGCATGTCGATGATCTGGACGGCGTGATCTTGTTAAGGCCGACGGTCTCGCCGATCGTGTATAAGCAGCAGATCGGCAGGGCGATGTCTGCTTCATCTACTCAGACGCCGGTCATCTTTGACATCGTCAACAACTTTGACAGTCTGACGAACATCGATGCCATTCAGGATGAGATGGATCTGGCTGTCAATTACTATCGCATGATGGGCATGGATGATGCCATACAGGTAGAACGCTTTGAGGTAGAGGATGAGGTGCGGGACTGCATGGAGGTCTTTGAGCAGCTCAATGTGACATTATCTGCGTCATGGGATCAGATGTATGTGAAAGCCAGGGCTTATTTTGAAATACATGGCAATCTGATGGTGCCTAAGGCGTATGTCAGCGAGGATGGCAGCCATCTTGGGCAATGGATCCAGACGCAGCGGCAGATCCGTCGGCAAAAGCGTTATGGTTCATTATCGGCAGAACGGATCGCTTTGCTCGATGAGATCGGCATGGTCTGGGAAAATCACAGCGACATGCTGTGGGAACTATATATGCAGGCGCTGCGCCGTTATCAGGAACGGTTTCATCATATCGATGTGCCTGCGGATTATGTCAGTGAGGATGGGCTTCATCTGGGCAACTGGGTGTCCAGGCTGCGCGTGTTTTACAGCAGCGCGATCCGTCAGGATTATCTGAATGAAACACGCATCCAACAGCTGAATGAGCTGGGCATGGTCTGGGATCATCATGACGCGCTCTGGGAGCACAATTATCGTTCAGCGAAGGCATTTTACGCCGCGCATGGGCATTTGCGTATCCCGGAAGAGTATCGCGATGAAGATGGGGTGCGTATCGGCACCTGGATCAGGAACATGCGTTCTCGTTACCGTCAGAGCAACGGCGCTTCCTTAAGTCCGCAGCAGAAACAGCGGATGGAAGCGATCGGAATGCGGTTCGAATCTCGCAGTGATGTGGAATGGCAGAATGGCTATGCGCATGCCAAAGCCTATCATGCGCAGCATCATGATCTGTGCGTACCGATCTCTTACCGCTGCGCGGATGGCTTTGCCTTGGGCAAGTGGCTGGCGCGACATCGCCGGAATGCCCGGGGAAAGACCGAGATCCAAGTCACAGCCAAGCGCCGTCAATTGCTCGATGAGATCGGCATGGTATGGGAAAGCGATGACGCTGAGACCAAATACATGCAGGCCGCTGAGGCTTATTATGCGGAGCATGGTGATCTCACGCTCTATGGCGATGGGCTTTACCACGGCGTGTACTTGGGCACGTGGCTGAGCAGGAAGCGCAAGCTTTATCATGAGCAAAAACTGCCTGCGCAGCTGCAAAGGGCTCTTGATGCCATGAAGATGGATTGGCGCACTGCTTATGCGCGCAGGTGGGATGAGCAGTATGCCCGCACAAAGGCGTTCGTGGACACACATGGTCATCTTCCAGATGAAACGGAAGATAAGACGTTGTCGTTGTGGTGGCGCAGACAGAAAGCGCGAAAGCCAGGAGAACTGAGCAGCGAGCAGATCGCTCAGCTGGAAGACTTGGGCATAAGCATGCATGAACACAAAAGCTGGAATGATTACTGGCTGGAAGCCAGAGCATTTGTTCAGGCTCATGGTCATCTGGACGTTCCGCCTTCTTATGTGAGCGCCCAGGGAGCGAAGCTGGGCGAATGGCTGTGCAAACAGCGCCAGGCTTATCACAGCGGCAAGCTGAGCCAGCAGCAGATCGAGCAGCTGGAGTCCTTGTCCATGCGATGGGAAGACCCGCTTTCACAAGAATGGGAAGAAGGGTATGCCCATGCCAGACAATATCATGCGCAGCATCATGATCTGCTCGTGCCGAGTGCTTATCGCGCGGCTGATGGTTATCCGCTGGGGGAATGGCTGAGCAAACAGCGCGCCCATTACCGCAACAACTTATTGAAGCCGCTTCAGGTCAGCCGTCTGAATGAGCTGGACATGGTCTGGTCAGACAATGAAGCGAGATGGAATCAGAACTATCAGAAAGCCTGCGACTATTATCGGGAAAACGGCAATCTGAAAGTGCCGACCACATACCGCACCGCAGATGGCACGCAGCTGGGCAGCTGGATCCGCACCCAGAAAAAAGCATATCGGGAAGCAAAGAACTATCCCAAAGAACGGATCCATAAGCTCGAAGCCTTGGGCATCGAGTGGTAGGGAAAAGAGAATGAGGAGGAATAAGATGCAGCAGGGGAATCGAATTTATTTATCCTCACCAACGACTTATGGCGAAGAATTGCAATATATCCAGGATGCATTCGCGAAAAATTGGGTGGCGCCGCTTGGGGAAAATGTCAATGAGTTTGAGAAAGAAGTCACGTCTTATATCGGTGTCGGGCATGCTGCCGCATTGTCTTCAGGAACGGCGGCGTTGCATCTGGCATATATCTTGGCAGGCATCGATGAAGGAGACACCGTGCTTTGTCAGGATCTGACGTTTTCAGCGACCGCGAATCCGCTGGCGTACCAGCATGCTAATGTCGTATTTGTAGATAGTGAGCGTGAGACTTGGAACATGGATCCCAGGGCGCTGGAAAAGGCATTTACGCAGTATCCTGAAGCCAAAGCAGTGGTCGTCGTCAATCTGTATGGTGTGCCGGCAAAGCTGGATGAGATCAGCGCGATCTGTGAAGCGCATGGCGCTATCTTGATCGAAGATGCCGCGGAATCATTGGGTGCTTCTTACAAAGGGATCAACACTGGCCGTTTTGGCAAGATGGCAGCTCTTTCCTTCAATGGCAATAAGATCATCACGACCTCTGGCGGAGGGATGCTCATCAGCGATGATGAAGAGCTGATCAAGAAAGCGCGGTTTCTGGCTACTCAGGCCAGAGAGCCAAAGCCTTACTATGAGCATAAGGTGATCGGATATAACTATCGCATGTCTAATATCGTAGCCGGGATCGGTCGCGGGCAGATGATCCATCTGGACAGTCATGTGGAGGCAAAGACCGAGATCTATCGTACTTATGAAAAGGCATTTTCCGATATGCCGGAGATCACGATGAATCCATATCTGCCGGACAGTGTGCCAAACTTCTGGCTCTCTTGTATCCTTCTTGATAAGAAGAGCAAAGTGACACCGACGATGATCAGAGAAAAACTGGAAGCTGAGAATATCGAAAGCCGTCCGATCTGGAACCCGATGCACAAGCAGCCGCTGTTTCAGCACTGTGATTACATCACCTTGAAAGAAAGCGTTTCTGAGGATATCTTCGAGCGCGGACTATGCCTGCCTTCTGATATCAAAAATACCGAGGAAGACATGGATAAGATCATCCGGATCATCAAAAGGATGTTCAAGTGATGTACGCCAATTACGTCAAGCGCATCCTGGATCTGATGCTTTCCCTGATCGCGGTGATCATTTGTTCTCCGATCTTCTTGGTGTTGTTCCTGTTGGTCCGCATCAAGCTTGGATCACCGGTCTTGTTTACCCAGGAGCGCCCGGGAAAAGATGAGAAAATCTTCAGGTTGTATAAATTTCGCACCATGACCTCACAGACTGACATGCATGGTGAGCTGTTGCCGGATGAGATCCGTCTGACTTCCTTTGGCAAAAAACTGCGTGCTACCAGCCTAGACGAATTGCCCGAGCTGTTCAATATCCTGAAAGGGGATATGTCCATCGTCGGGCCGCGACCATTGCTGGTCAAGTATCTGCCTCTTTATAACGAGGAACAGCGTCACCGGCATGATGTCAGGCCAGGATTGACCGGACAGGCGCAGGTCCATGGCCGAAACGCCATCAGCTGGGAAGAAAAGTTCAAGCACGATGTGGCTTACACGAGAAATGTAACTTTTCTCAATGACTGCAGGATCATCTTGGCCACGATCTTGAAAGTCATCAAGCGTGATGGTATCAATTCCGAGACCAGTGCGACGATGGAAGAATTCAGAGGGACGGAAATCTAATTATGGATCAATTATTGATTATCGGGGCAAGTGGTCATGGGAAAGTGGTAGCAGACATTGCAAGCAAGAATGGTTATAAAAAAATATTATTCTTTGATGACAACAAGTATTTAAAGATGTGCGGAGATTATCTAGTTGTTGGGGATACAGATTGTATTAATGACTATGAAGGAGATATATTTGTTGCAATTGGCAATAATTTGATAAGAAGGAAGATTATAAAAAGAATAGAGTCACAAGGGCGAAATATCCCAGTTTTAATTCATCCTAATTCTGTTATTGCTAAAGATGTATCAATTGGCTCTGGTACAGTTGTAGTCGCAGGTGCAATTATAAATCCTGGAACACAGATAGGAAAAGGATGCATTATTAATACTGCATCATCAGTCGATCACGACTGTATAATAAGAAGTTTTACACATATTTCTGTTGGTGCTCATGTGGCAGGTACAGTTATTGTTGGCAGTCGCTCTTGGATAGGAGTGGGTGCAGTTATTAGTAACAATCTTGAACTATGTTCTGACTGTATGATAGGGGCTGGTGCGGTAGTGATAAATGATATTAATCAGAAAGGGACGTATGTTGGAGTCCCAGCAAAGAGGATCAAATGAAACCAAAAATCTGTTATATAGTGACAATTTCTGCTACAATCCGAGCTTTTTTTATCCAACAGTTAAAATATCTGGCAAAGAACGGATTTGACGTTAGTGTTGTATGTTCAGAGGATCATGCTTTGCAAAGTGAACTTGGTAATAAGATTTCTTTCCATCCTATTAGAATTCCTCGAGGTATCTCCTTGATAGGCTCATTTAAAACAATAAGAGAACTGACTGCATATTTTAAACAAGAGCACTTTGATATTATTCAATATTCTACTCCTAATGCCGCACTGTATGCTTCAATTGCAGGCTATTTTGTGAACGTTAAAGTGAGAAATTATCATTTAATGGGTTTTCGTTACCTTGGAGCAAAAGGTGCAATGAAAAGTCTATTAAAAACATTTGAAGTAATAAGTTGTAAATGCTCAACACATATTGAATGTGTAAGTAAATCTAATCTCGAATTAGGAATCAGGGAAAAAGTTTTCTCCAAAGATAAGGCAGTTGTTATTTGGAATGGAAGTTCTGGAGGTGTTGATTTAAATAATTTTGATTATCACAAAAGATTAGAATTTAGAAACGAGATACGGAAAAAATACAATTTATCAGATGACGATTTCATATTTGGATTTGTTGGTCGAATTACGAGAGATAAAGGGATAAATGAGATTTTAGAAGCTTTTGAAAATGTAAAGGATGCGAAACTCCTAATGGTAGGTGATCCTGAAGGAATCTCTACATTAAATCAGCAACTATATAATGATTCATTATCTAATCACAATATCATATATACAGGAAAAGTAAAAAATGTTGAAAAATATTATGCAGCAATTGACACCCTTCTACTACCAAGTTATCGTGAAGGTTTCGGAAATGTGGTGATAGAAGCTGCTGCAATGGGAACACCTGCAATAGTTAGCAATATACCTGGTCCAATTGATATTGTAGAAGAGGGGAAGACAGGTTTGATTGTAAACTCAAAGGATACAAAATCATTATTAAAGGCAATGTGTACTATTCGGACAATGGATTACGTTGAAATGGGAAAATATGCAAGATGGAAGGTGGAAAAAGATTTTGATAGTCGAATTTTATTTGATTATATTTTGAAACGAAAAGAAGAATTGATAAATATTTGAAAGCATTAAGAAGTTTATTTTGTAATAAAGTTGAAATGTCTTAGGAGGAAAATGAATGAGTAAACTATTACCAGTATTTGTATTCAGCCTGATCATGGCATATATATCTGATAAAAGAGCCCTCATTGATTTCAATAAGTTCGGAGATAAGATCTACCGGCATAAAGAAAAGATATTTTACATCCTTCTGGCTGTAGTTGCCGCAGTATATGTAGGTTTAAGGACAAGCTACAACGACACGCAAACCTATCGTTATTCGTATGAATTGATGGCAGCAGGAATAAACAATATTTTAGATTTAGATTTAAGTTTGGGCGCAAATCCTGGTTTTAACATCTTAAACACGATGCTAAAGACAATTGGATTCAGTACTCAGGACTTTTTGATGATCTATGCACTGATCACAGTAGTCATCTATTTCTGGTTCGTTCGAAAATACTCGGACAATATATGGTTGTCTGTGTTTTTGTTCTTTGCCATGGGATGTTACACCTTTACCATGGCAGCCATTAAACAATGCGTAGCAGTTGCCTTCTGCCTTGTAGGAATAGATCGTTTATTGCGTGAAAAAAAGTTATCTTTTGTATTCTGGATTCTACTTGCTTCTACTTTTCATCCGTATTCGCTGATGTATCTGATTTCCCCATTTCTGATGTTCGAAGCATGGACGAATAAGACATATCTCTTATTAGCTATTTTTGGATTGATCGGGCTTGGCATGCAGCCGTTGTTAGGAACAGTCGTTGATATCACGACAATGTTGGGAGAGGAATATGATGCTACAACATTTACAGGAGAAGGCATCAATATCTTTCGGTTAGCTGTAGTATGGGTACCTGCAATCGTATCCTTCTTTGTCAGAAAGTATCTCAGAGAGGCTAACATTAAGAAAGATAATCTGATCTTAAATTTAACAATACTTAATGCGGAAATCATGTTTATTGGCTTGTTTGGAACGGCAAATTACTTTGGGCGATTAGCAAATTATTTCCTGATCTTCCAGGCACTTTGTTTGCCACATTTGTTTAATGGCTTTACAGCAAGAAGTAGAAAGATCATTACGATTACCTGTGTGATTTGTTTTTTATTGTATTTCTATTATGCAAATGTCATTAACCAGCATTTTGATAGTCAGTTTTACTATGTTTCTTTTACTAGTTATTTAAGTACATTGTTATGACGTATTTTCATACATTAGTTTTATATAAGATGATTTTTTATTGTATTGAGCGATTCCTTGTAAGATGGAGGAAAGTATGAAAAAACCTATAGATATTTTAAAAGATGATTTTATAAGAAAACACAAAATTAGTGTAATAATGGGAATCTATAACTGTGAAGATACGCTTGAAGATTCCGTAAAATCTATTACAGAGCAAACATACTATAATTGGGAATTAATTATGTGTGATGATGGGTCTACGGACTCGACATTAAAGATTGCCAGAGAAATGGAACATCAATGTCCAAAACAAATAAAAGTGATTCAGAATAAAAAAAATATGGGGCTGAATTATACATTGAACCGATGTTTGAAAGAATCTACCGGAGAGTATATTGCGAGAATGGATGCAGATGATATTTGCTTATCTGATCGTTTTATGAAAGAGATGTATGTGCTTGCAGAGGAAACTAATATTGATTTTGTCAGTACGGGAATGAGTTATTTCGATGAATCCGGTATTTGGGGAAAAGTATATAAAAAAGAATATCCACAGAAGGAAGATTTTCTTTATGAGTCCCCCTTTTGTCACGCACCTAGTCTTGTAAGGAAAAATGCTTTCGAAGCAGTTAAAGGTTATTCTGTTTCAAAAAAACTGTTAAGAGTTGAAGATTATCATCTGTGGTTAAAAATGTATAAGCAAGGATTTGTGGGAAAGAACATACACGAATGTTTGTATTTAATGCGAGATGACCGTAATGCGTTTAACAGAAGAAAATTTAGATATCGTCTTAATGAATCATATGTAAAGTATCTGGCAATCAGACAGTTGGGTTTACCGGTAAGTGGTTATCTTTATATTTTAAAGCCGATTTTAGTAGGTTTGATGCCATATAGACTATATACATTTTTTCATAGGCGGAGATTGCAGGGAAATTGATATGAAAAGAATATTATTTGTAATACCAACATTAGGACAGGGCGGGGCAGAAAAAGTACTGGTTAATCTAGTAAATCACATGAATAAAGAATTATTTGATGTAACAGTACTGACCTTGTTTGATGTGGGTGTAAATAAAAGCTTTTTAAATAAAGATGTTCATTATAAAAGTGTGATGAAAAAACAATTTATTGGAAATACTTGGTTTTTAAAACTATTTTCTCCAACATTTTTATTTAAAATAATTGTTAAAGATAAATACGATATTATTGTTTCATATTTGGAGGGCCCTACAGCAAGAATCGTAAGTGGATGTGATGACAAAGATACAAAGCTGGTTTCATGGATACATGTAGAACAGCACACTATAGAAAAATTATCAGCTTCTTTTCGTAGTAAAAAGGAAGCGTTGCAATGTTACAATCGTTTTGATCATACAGTTTGTGTATCACACTATGTTCTCAAAGACTTTTGTAAAATTCTTGATTTAAAAAAACCTTGTAGCGTACTTTATAATACAGTAGAGTCAGAACAAATAATTGAATTATCGAAGGAAAACGCTGAAGAAATAGTTAATGATGGTAAATTTCGACTTATAGCAGTTGGCACATTAAAACAATCTAAAGGGTATATAAGATTACTTCGGATTGTAAAAAAACTTTGCAATGAAAACTATCCAATACATTTATATATTTTAGGTACAGGACCTTTATATAAGGAAATGATAAGTTTTATTAAACATAATAAACTACATAATGAGATTACATTACTAGGATATCAGACAAACCCATATAAATATGTTAAAAAATGTGATTTGTTTGTTTGTGCTAGTTTTGCAGAAGGTTTTTCTACTGCTGCTACAGAGGCACTAATTGTGGGAACTCCTATATGTACTGTTGAAGTTTCTGGCATGAGAGAGATGCTGGGAGAACATAATGAGTTTGGTATGGTAACTCTTAATACGGAGATTGCGTTATATGAGGGAATCAAGAAATTGCTAAATAATAATGAATTATTAACCAATTATAGAAAGCAATCTCTGATTCGTAGTAGTGAATTTACTACATATCAAACTGTCAGAGCGGCAGAAGATTTTTTTCTATCAGTGTAAAAGGGAGGATTCTATGGACAATATAATTTCTGTAATTGTACCAGCGTATAATGTTGCTCCATGGTTGCCAAGATGTTTAGATAGTATTTTATTTCAAACGTATAAAAAATTGGAGATTATTGTAATAGACGATGGATCGACAGATACTACATCGCAGATTATTGACGAATATGCGAAAAAAGATGCTAGAATAGAGGCTATTCATCAAAAAAATTTAGGATTAGTTGAAGTGAGGAATAAAGGAATAGAATTAGCAAAAGGTGAATATATTACTTTTGTTGATGCAGATGATGAGATAGATTTGAATATGTACAGAAGACTTTTGGAAAATGCTTTAAAATATGAGGCTGATATCTCTCATTGTGGCGTGTGTTTTTGTTTTCCAGATGGGCACGAGAAAATGCACTATGGAACCGAAAAAATAAAGATTCAGAATAATTTTGAAGGAGTAAAAGACCTGTTAGAAGGTAAATTTGTTGAGCCGGGATTATGGAATAAATTATATAAATCGTCATTATTGAAGAATAGCTGTCTTGATGCAACAATATTGAACAATGAAGATTTGCTCAGAAATTTTGTTCTATTTAATCGTTCAAAAAAAAGTGTATATGAAGACTTTTGCGGATATAGATATTATCAAAGAGAAGGATCTATGTCGAAAGACAAAACAAAATTACTTCGAACAATGCAACACATTAACAAGGCAAGAAGAACGATTGTAGATCATTCTTCGAAAGCTGTTTTGCCTTTTGCTATAAAAACATGGCTAGGGTCAATTATTGATTCTATCAATGTTTTAGCATATAGCACTGAACCAGAGGCAAAACAGTATTGTAAAGAATGTCGTGAAGTTTTAAGAAAGGAGCGGGAACATCTTAATTATTTAATTAAACGTCAACAATTAGCTGCTAAATTGATTTTATTATCACCAGCATTGCATAAATTGGTGTACCGCATATATAAAGAGGAAAAAAATGCTTGATATTATTTCCGTGATCGTACCTGTTTATAGGGTGGAGAAATTTTTAGATGACTGTATCAAATCTATTGTAAAACAAACATATCAAAATTTGCAAATAATATTAGTTGATGATGGTTCTCCTGATTCGTGTGGAGACATTTGTGAAAAATGGGCAAAAGTCGACAATAGAATTATTGTAATACATAAGAAAAATGGTGGGCTATCGGATGCTCGTAATGCAGGACTTGCTATAGCAACTGGAGATTATATTGCATTTGTAGATAGTGATGATTGGATTGAACCGAGAATGTATGAACTTATGCTGTCTATATTAAAAAAAGAAAAGGCAGATATCGTTGCGTGCGGGTTTATTGATACATATTCGCAAAAGAGCATAACTCATTCTTATTCATATGTAGCAGGTTCATCAGAAATGTTTTTAAAGTTTATTTATAGTGATACTATTTTCCCAGTAGCTGCGTGGAATAAGTTATATAAAAAAGAACTTTGGAATAGTTTTTCTTTTCCTAAAGGGAAAATATGTGAGGATGCATTTACAACATATTTGCTTGTAGATAAAGCGTCAAGAATTGTACAGATTCCTGATGCTTTGTATCATTATCGTATTCGGGAGAATAGTATTATGACATTAAAGTTTCGATTAGCACGTATGGATGAAGAAGAAGCATGGCGTAATAATTATTTATATATGAAGAAGAATCATCCTGAAATTTCTGGTCTTGCGTATGATTTTTATTTGCAGAAAGTGAATATATTGCTCCATATGATTTCTCCTGAACAGTATATGGACTTTCGTAAGGAATACGATTATTTATATGATATTTTTAATAGAAATTTAGAATATGTTCTTTTTAAAAGCAGACTGAGTTGGAAATATAGAATCCATTACTTGGTGGACGTTCTAAAATCAAGAAGGCAGAGGAGATAATATGATTTCTACTAAAGAACAGTTAAAGAAATGTTTGGCAACTGAAAAAAAACTTTATATTCCTTCAGCTTCATTTGTACGAAAATGGAAAAACTATTTGTTAGGAAGTCCGGATATTGTTCGTTGGAGATATATTAAATCATATCGTAAGCTGGAATACTACTATTGCAATCGAAAGAAAAATCTAATCTATGCAACTAAGAATTTGTATTATGGTAGAAGATTTAATAAATTGGGCTTTAAATTAGGTATAGAACTCGCAAGAGGCGTTTTTGAAGAAGGGTTGATGATCTATCATTCTATAGGAATTGTTGTAAATGGGAATTCTAAAGTTGGTAAAAATTGCATTCTACATGGTGCTAATGTTATTGGGAACATGGGTAACGATTTGAAAGCACCAGTTATTGGTAACAATGTTCGCCTTGGAGCTGGTGCAAAAGTACTAGGAGATGTGTATATTGCTGATGGTGTACAAATAGGTGCTGGTGCTATAGTATTGAAATCATGTTATGAGGAAAATGCATTGCTTATAGGCATTCCAGCCAAAATCCATTGTCATAGACAAGATAATTAGAAATAAATGGAAGATGGAGTTAGAAAATGGAAGCAGAGTTTACAATCATCATTCCAGTATATAATGCGCAAAATAGTATAAAAAAATGTCTTTATTCATTACAGCGCCAGACAATAACGTCTTTCGAAGCACTTGTAATTGATGATGGTTCCTCGGATAATAGTGGAGTGATTTGCGACAAAATTTCTGAATCAGATAAAAGATTTCAAGTTATACATCAAAGGAATGCAGGTGTATCCTCAGCAAGGAATGCAGGTTTATCATTAGCTAAAGGTAAGTTTATTGCATTTGTTGATAGTGATGACACTGTTGAATCAAACTTTTTAGAATGTTTGAAAGAGAAATTCGATTCTTCTAAAGCGGAAGTTGTATTCTTGGGATATAGAATGTATTCTTCTAGTGGTGAAAAATTAAAAGAAATATCATCGGGTTTACAAAGTGATTTATTTGAACTGCAAATCTCTGAATTATCAAAAAAAGGCCAATTCGGATATACGTGGGTTAAGGCATTTAGAAAATCGGCAATTAATAATCATCAGTTTAGACCTAATATGTCACTGTTTGAAGATGAAATATTTACTTGTGAAGTTCTAGCTGATTGTCATTCTTTAGATGTAATAACACGACCGATTTATAATTACGTATGTTGGAATGAGGGAACACTTATGACACAACCACATCAAGACTATTGCGAATTGCAAGATCAGGTCTATTTGGCATGGAAAGACCTTTTAAGTAGATCGAAATATTGCCGGGAATTGTTAGAAATAAGAGCTAATGAATTGGCCAAAACTTTTCAGTATTATTTATTTGAACAACAAATAGATATTGATAGATTTTTAGAATCGGCAAGTAAATGTGTTTTTTTAAAAGAATGTACATTAAACACATTATTTTTCAAAGCAATAAATAAAAATATATATATTATTGTTAAAGTTATGATGTATATATATCATGCAAAGATAAGAGTTGCAAAATTGTTGAAGAAATGATTACTTTGGAGCTAAAGGTTATGAGGAAAAAAGTAGCAATATTATTACCGTGGTTGAAAATGGGGGGAACAAATAAAGTCGCTCTCAGATTTATACGGGAACTTACGCAATTTTGTGATATCACACTTATTTTGTCACAGGATACTGGTGAATTAAAGTCAGAAATCCCTGACAATGTTCAGGTAGTCATTGATAAAATGCAGGACTTTAAAGATATTTTTAAAGAAGATGTATCCAGAATAAGAATTAGATATTTAATAAGAGATTTTATCTACTATGCAAAGATAAAAACCAAAAGAGATAGTATAGATAATTATAAGTATTTAGTAAGCAGGCATGCTGATATAAATGCTGAAAGGTTTGATTGTGCAATATCGTATCATGGACAGTCTCCAGAAAGACTTTTAAATCTGTTATATCGTATTAATGCAGAAAAAAAAGTAGCTTGGATTCATGGAGAAATGAGTTTTTCAAAAAGGGATTGCAAGAAGATGGCAAAATATTATTCTAAATTAGATCATTTTTTCTTTGTTTCTAGACCTACAATGGTTTCGTTTCAAAACAGAATTGATATTAATTCTGCTATATGTACTGTATATTATAATCCACTTGATGAAAATGAAATTATACGATTATCTCATGCTATGATGGATATCGAATTCGACAAAGACTACGTTAATATACTAACTGTTGGGCGAATTTCTGCTGAAAAGGGACAAGATATGATTCCAAAGATTACTAATAATCTTATCAGTAAAGGGTATAAGGTACGATGGTATGTTATTGGTGACGGAGATATGCGACCGAAATTAGAGTGCCTTATTCGTGAGAATGCTGTGGAAAATGAGGTAATTCTTTTAGGATTGAAAATAAACCCGTATTGTTATATGAAGGCGTGTGATATCTATGTGCAGCCATCATACACGGAAGGATATTCCACAACAATTTGTGAAGCTGGAATATTAGGAAAAGCAATTATTGGAACAGTGCCTTCAGGAGGTATTAGAGACCAGATTACAGATGGAAAAGATGGTTTAATTGTAGATGCGACAATTGAAGGATTAACGTCTGGAATTACTAAACTTCTTAAGGATGAGGACTTGCGCCATATATTTGAAAATGAAATTCTAAAAAAAGATTTTAGCGGAAAAGAAGAAATTACTAAGTTTCTTTCTTACTTATTAGAATAGAAATAAAGCGAGGATACAAAATGATAAAACAAGAGGCTAATTATGCTGACAGACAAGCTATACCAAAAGTTATACACTACTGTTGGTTTGGGAAAAATGTAAAGCCAAAACTATTTTGGAAATGCTTTCAAAGTTGGAAAAAATATTGTTCAGATTATGAGATTATTGAATGGAATGAAGATGATTTTGATACCAATTGTTGTAAATATGTTAGAGAGGCATATGACGCTCGAAAGTATGCCTATGTTACGGATTATGCAAGACTTTGGATTATTTTTAATTATGGAGGCATTTATTTAGATACCGATGTAGAATTAATCCGGCCATTGGACGATTTATTGTTTAATACTGCTTTTTTTGGATTAGAAGATGATAAGTATATAAATACCGGGTTAGGATTCGGTGCTGAGAAAGGAAACAATATTGTAAAGGTAATGATGGAAGCGTACTATGATGATAGCTTTTTTAATAAAGATGGAAGTTATAATATGGTGACATGTCCAGTTAAAAATACTGAATCAATAGCATCATATTTACCAACAGTATTAAGTAAGGAGATAACGTATATAGATAATGCTGCCATATATTCGCCGGAATATTTTTTTCCATTAGACTCTAGTGGAGTAAACTGGACTAAAACAAAAAACACATATTCTATACATTGGTTTAGTGCACCATGGCTTTCAGAAGAGGAAACTATTATACATAATTGGAGAAATTTCTTAGGAAAATCGGAAAAATATGGGTCGTTTATTTGCTCGGATAGTATATCTGTTGCAGCCTAAAAAACGAAAAGTCCTGAAAAAACATAGTTAATTAGGAAGGATTTAAGATGATAGAATCAAGGACGAGTAACTCCATAAAGAATGTATTAGCTAGTATCATATATCAACTTCTGAACTTTATTTTAAGCTTTGTTAGTAGGTCGATATTCATTCAAATTTTGGGCGTTGGATATTTGGGAATAAACGGATTATTTAATGATGTTCTTTCTATGCTTAATTTAGCAGAGCTTGGTTTTGGAACTGCTATGACATATAGTATGTATAAACCTTTGGCTGAAAAGGATTATAAAACACTTGCAGGTCTTACCCAATTTTATAAAAAGGTATATAGAATAATTGCGCTAAGTATAGCTGGTATAGGAATTATATTAGTTCCATTTTTGCATAATTTAGTAAATCTTGAACAAAATATTCCGAATTTAGAGATTTATTATTTGCTGTTTCTTGCTAGTAATGTGGCATCTTATCTAGTTACTTATAAGACAACAGTAATGTATGCGGATCAAAAAAACTATATTTTTGTAAAATATACAGCTTATTGGAGCATTGCTCAAACATTAGTATTGACTATAGTACTATTTCTAACGCACAGTTATATAATATATTTATGCTGTCAAGTAGCATTTGTATATGCATCTAATTTTCAAAAATCACATATTGCTCAAAAAAGGTATCCTTTTATAGGAGAAAAAGTTAAACTGCCAAAAGAAAAAACAAAGGGAATTTTTAAGGATGTAAGTTCCGCTTTTCTGTATAAAATTGCCAATGTGTTAATTACTGCTACAGATAATACGCTGATTTCTGTAATCGTTAGCACAGAAATGGTAGGATTCTATTCAAATTATCAAATAGTGACTGCTCGATTAGGTACCATTGTAAGTACTGTTTTCTCATCACTTATTACTAGCTTGGGTAATTTGTTGGTTAATGAAAATGAGGAGCGGAGATATCAAGTTTTTCAAATAATGCAATCTTTAAGTCTTATTCTGAGTACATTTTTCGTGTCCTGCATTTTTTTGTTACAGGAAGATTTTATTAGAGTATGGTTAGGTGAGGGGTTTGTGCTTGGGGTAGTACCACTAATTGCTATTGTGTTCAATTTTTACTTCTCTATATCGATTATGCCAATTACAGCATTTAGAGAAGCTGCTGGACTATTTCGTAAAACAAAGTTCATTATGCTTTGGACAGCTTTTTTTAATTTAGTATTATCGGTGTTGTTTGGGAAAATGATTGGTTTGGCTGGGATTTTATTTGCAACCTCTATTTCAAAGTTACTTACTTTATTTTGGTATGAACCATCGTTGCTTTTTAAAGAATATTTCAAAAAACCGTGTAGACTTTATTTTCAGCAAATGATAAAAGGAGTTATAATTACAGGTATTACAATTTTAGTTTCAGGTCTAATATCGCATTGGATGATTCCCAGCAACTGGATAGAACTAATTCTCAAAGGTGTTGTTGTAAGCTTTGTAAGCCTAACTATAACTCTCCTAAGTTATCATCGAACACTAGGTTTTAAACTTTTGTCTGACAAAGTAAAATCAATTTTACTAGGAATAAAGAATCTTAGATAGAAGAATTATATACAGGAGAAAGTTATTTATGAATCCAAAAGTAAGTATTATTGTTCCAGCGTTCAATGTAGAAAAAGTGATTGCTGCATGCCTAAATTCATTGATTTTGCAAACCTATAATAACAAAGAAATTATTGTAGTGAACGATGGATCAACAGATAAAACAGGGAATATATGTGATTTGTTTGAAAAATCAAATGAGTTTATTCGGGTATTTCACCAAAATAATGCAGGTGTATCGGCTGCTAGAAATAAGGCATTAGATATCGCGACGGGAGAATATATTATATTTGTTGATAGTGATGATACTGTAAAACCGAATTACATTAAAGAGCTTATGGCCTGGCACAATTATGACTTTGTTACGGCAGGGTATTATTGGCAAAAAACTGATTTATCTTGGGAAGAAAGAAGATTTGAAAATATTATTGCATCAAAGGAAACAGTAAAAGCATTTCCCTCAAAATTTATTGGAAAATATTACTTCGGCTCTCCATGGGCAACTTTAATGAAGAAAAGGATCATTGATTTACATAAATTACGTTTTAATGAACAAATTCATTGTGGAGAAGATATTTTATTTATATTTCAATATTTAAAACATATTGATACAATTAAAATTATTCCGATTTGTGGATATGAATATTTTTACTATCCGGGTTCATTATCTAATATAAAAAATAAAGATTTTTGGAAGTGGAAAATTTTTGTAGAAAATGAAATAATGAATTTTTTCCAGCCATGCAATCAAAAAGAAGCGGAAATATTGTTATGTCGCAAATTTGATGTTTTACGAGACTTACTTAGAGATTATTCGAATCAGATGAGTGGTCAGGAACTTTATGAATTATTTTGCCATCCTTTTTTTAAAGATGCTATAAAATATAAAGTATCAAAAGGAAATTTGAAGGAACATATTTTGATTTTTGCTATGAGACACAAAAATTTTAAAATATATATGAATGCTGATAAAGTTTATTTTTTATTCATAAGAGGGAAAAATAAGCTAAAAAGAACGTTTATAAGAAAGGGAAAAAATGGTAATGCCTAAAATCGTTAGCGTAATTATACCTTGCTATAATGGCGAAGAGGTAATTGATCGAAGTATTGAATCGGTCTATATTCAAGAATGCAATAATTATATAATAGAACTGATAGTCGTTGATGATGGCTCGACAGATGAAAGTGAAAAAAGAATTAATTCTTGGAAGTCGTGTTTTCAACAAAAAGGCCATTTATTTAAGTATATATATCAAAACAATTTAGGGCCTGGGGGAGCAATTAATAAAGGATTAAAATATGTTACAGGAGAATATTTGACATTATTAGATGCGGATGATTGCTTTATTCAAGGATCTATAAAAAAGAGAGCAGATTTTTTAGAAGAAAATCTAGATTATGTGGGAGTACGCAGTAATGGATGGCAGGATAAGCATGGTACTAGAAAGTTGTTTGTCACAGATTCAGAAGAAAAAAAGAATACAAATTTATTTGATGGATTGATTGGAGGCAATGCAACAAATTGGGCTGGGTCGTATATGATACGGACTAAAGATTTGTTTTCGTTCTATCCTACGAGAGAGATTTATCCATCGAGATTTGGACAGAATATGCAGATTTTACTCCCGCTATCTTACAAAAAACAATTTGGTTTTATAGATGAGCCACTAATGATATATTTTTTACAAGATAATTCTCATTCGCAAGCTGCAACGCAAGAAGAACAGTTAAAAAAGGATGATGTAAATTTCTACGGGTACCAAGATATTTACCTACATATGCTTGATCTAATTGTTAAAGATGAAAAAGAGAATAATTATTACTTAAATATAATTCAATCATGGCAATATAAACATGAACTGAAAAAAGCAATATTGGAGGGTGATAAAAAGAAAATGCACAAGTTTTATAATTTGTATAAAGTAACTGGCTGGATGACATTAAATGAAGATATAGAGTTTTGCAAGGAATTAAATGTAATTAAGGCAATTATTCTAAAAATTTATAGAAGAGTAAGGATGTTATTTTGTTGATTACTGGGGAGGATTGCAAATGAGAGTTGGAATTGTTACAATTATAGATTATACTAATTATGGGAATCGACTACAAAATTACGCTTTGTTTAGGCTGCTAAAAGATGAATATAAATGTAAAGCAATAACATTAACTTCACTAGATTTAAAACCATTTTATAATGGAGATTTTATTGTATGGTTTAAAAGTCAAATCATAAAACACATGTGTTGTATATTCCCACAAACTGTGGAAAAAAGATTTGGCCCGAAAGCTGCTCGTTGGGCAAATTTTCAAAAATGGAGTAAAAGGATACCTACTAAAACCTTTTATAAATCAAAAGAATTACCTGCATCACTTAACAATATCTATGATTATTTTTTTGTTGGAAGTGATCAAGTTTGGAATTATCAATTCTCTTCATCTAGGTTCAAAGACTTTTTTTTGAGTTTTACAGATCCTAATAAGAAAATAGCAATCTCAGCAAGTTTTGGTATTTCTGAAATCCCGGACGAATGGAAAAAAATATATATAGAAGGACTAAGTGATTTTTTTAATATATCTGTGCGTGAGGATGCTGGTCAGAAAATTGTGAAAGATTTATTAGGAAAAGATGTTCCTGTTTTAATTGATCCCGTGATGATGCTTAGTAAAGAAGAGTGGATGAAGGTTGCAAAAAAGCCTAGAGTAGATTACAGTAAACCTTATGTTTTAAAGTATTATTTAGGAGAAGAGAGCGAAACAGAAAAAATTGATAGGTGGGCAGAGAAGAACGGATATAAGGTATATGAGTTATTAAATGAGGATAATCCAGAGCTATATTCTGCAGGGCCAGGGGAATTCATATCTTTAATAAGTCATGCAGCATTAGTGTGCTCTGATTCTTTTCATTGCATAGCATTTTCAATTATTTTTTCTAAACCATTTATTGTGTATGATAGACAAGGAAAGAATACGGGAATGTCATCACGTTTAGATACTTTATTGAATAAATTTGGATTTCAGAATAGATGGAAGCATCTCTTAGATGAGAAGGACTATCTTCTATGTAATTATGAAGCTGTTGCTAAAATAATGGAAATGGAACAACAAAATTTTCATAAGTATGTAACTTCTATAATAAATTAAAGGCTTTGGCCTCATTGTTTTTGATAAAAAGGTGATGCTACTTTCAAATTCGACTAAAAGATTCATGCAATGATATCATTTAAGTAACAGTAAAACATTTTTTGAACTTTAATAAATTTGTTTTAGACAAAAGATCAAAATTTGATAAAGCTTAACGGCTCTAATTGAAATACTCAATTTAAAGACATCAAACCAAAGAGGTGAAAATTATGCCAAAACTTGCAAGTAAAAATCAATGTACAGGTTGTTCTGCTTGCGTGAGTGTTTGTCCTAAACAGTGTATTTATATGAAAAGGGATGTCGAAGGATTTGTATATCCAAAGATTAAAAATGATTCATTATGTATTTCTTGTGGTGTGTGTGAACGAGTATGTCCTGTATTAAACCAAAACAATCATGATAAAGTATTAACAAAAGCATATGCTGCTTTTTCAAAAAATGAACAACTTCGTATGGAAAGCTCATCAGGTGGAGTTTTCTCTGAAATAGCTAAAATAATTTTACAAGAGAATGGAATTGTTTATGGTGCTAGCTATAATGAAAATGGTATTGTACAACATATTTATATAGATGATATAAAAGGTATTAAAAAAATACGCGGGGCAAAATACTCACAGAGTGATATGAATAATAGCTTTCAAGTTATAAAAAGTCAATTAATTTCTGGTAGGAAGGTACTTTTTTCAGGAACACCTTGTCAGGTTGCGGGATTAAAATCTTTTTTGGAAAAAGATTTTGACAATTTGTTTTGTATAGATTTTGTATGTCATGGAGTGCCTTCACCAATGGTATGGGAACAATATTTAAAATACCGGAGATCAATTGATAAATCTAGTAAAGTTCCAGAGTACATAAATCTACGAAATAAAGAAAGTGGGTGGAGCAGATATTCATATTCTGTGGAATTCATATATTCAAATAAGACACGTTATTTTTGTAGTAATCAGAACGATCCATTTATGCGTCTCTTTGTAGATAATTATATTTTACGAAAATCGTGCAGTAATTGTCAGTTTAAAGGATATAGTCGTGTTAGTGACATTACATTAGGCGATTTTTGGGGAATATGGGATATTAGTTCTTCGATGGACGATAATAAAGGAACATCATTAGTATTGATACATAATGTAAAAGGAGAGAAGATGTTTAGAGCCATTTCTAGCAATATTAAGAGTAGCCAGGTTACACTAGAACAAGCATCCATGATGAATCCTTCATTGCTGCAATCCGCTATTCCGCAACCGGGCAGGGATAAAGTGTTAAGTGGAATTATACAAAATGGATTTGAAACGATAATACCTATATTTCAATCTAAGGAATCAGTAAAAAATGTATTATCAATAAAAATAAGAAAGTTTTTTTGTCACATAAAAAATCGAGTCTCAGATGTTAGAAATAATGTCAAGTAGAGAGAAACATGCCATATTAACTACGGAACATTACCGATTTAAGATATTCGAAAAACGAATGATACGGCTCGATTATAAACGAAATGAAATTCATGGAGATGGAAAGGCCGTGGATTTAAACAACGTCATTTTGAACATATATTCAAAGGCGTAACCAACAATTTGGTGACTTTTTGATTGTGACATAAATAATGTCATAATATAGGCTGCACTGTAATTGAATACAGGAGGTGCCCTATATGTCTGATACATCTGTTTCTCTTC
>ERZ1643246.56-NODE-56-length-145358-cov-82.800802_pt1 | contig 145358 bp, 115 predicted proteins | sample MGYA00579265_ERZ1643246 | MGnify/ENA primary metagenome ERZ1643246 (study PRJEB29033, sample SAMEA4952261) | chicken gut metagenome | biome: Broiler Chicken; feature: Gastrointestinal Tract; material: Caecum | place: Ireland | collected 2018 | study: Broiler...
TGCCAGATTTTTCCCTGTTGAAATCAAGATTGCGTACTTGTTTCGCAATTACCTACCTTTTTTATGTAGGCTTCAGTATCTTCTTTTGATAACATTATTGTATTGACAGAGAGATTTTGTCAATGAATTTTTATGCACATGATATATATTCGGAAAATTACTGGATAAAATTATGAAAAGGTTGCTGGATTTCTGCGGATGAGGAATCCGTGTCTCATGTTCATTTGTCGGGCAGCTATTATTTTAAAAATAGTGCTTTACAAATACAGAAGAGTATGGTACTATATGACTGTGGTTAGAAAAGACTAACCAAACTGCATACAAAAATCCTTTCAAATGATGTGATGGCTGCCGGGAAGGCGGACATTGCTGCTGCCCGGAGAAAAACGGGGGAAACAGGATCCCGTTTTTCAAAGGACAGTAGTTAGCGGATTTTAGAGAGTGCAGGACTGACCAAGGATATCTGTCAATATTTGTATACATTACCCATCATTTATGGCGGGGGAACGCTCATCTGAAACATACCCCCCGCCACCTCCTCAAAAAATGCGGGGACGCCGCATTAGGAATATCCGGGGATATGGATCCTGTTTTTTTTAAATCATAGGTTAGTATAAACTAACTAAGAAAGGGGTGGATCATGGACGAGTGCAGAAAAACTGCCAGGATAGAAAGCGCCAGACAGTGCGCTCCGGTGCTGGCGGGGATAAAGCCGTCGAATCTTTTGATTCTGGAACGGGCGAGAGCTTTTGAGCTTATGGAAGTCATGGACGGAACCGGTCTATCTTTTGAGTATCTCTACGGAGGGAAGCGGAAAAGTGTCTGGCTGGTGTACTGGCTGGAGGAGATTGAGACGCTGCTGAAGGATGCCCGGGTGAGAGAGTTTCTCATGGAACTGGGGTATCAACGGTTTCAGGTGCCGGAGGTGTTCCGCTTTTTGAAAAAGAGATATGGGGAGTACCTCAATGGGGGAGCTTGCTATCCCCATGAACTAGGGCTGCTGTTGGGATATCCTTTGGAGGATGTCCGGGGGTTTATGGAACATAAGGGGAAAAATTATCTGTATTCCGGGTACTGGAAGGTATACGGCGATGCGGAACATGCCAGGAAAATTTTCACCATGTACCGCATGGTCCGTCGGGAAGCAGAAAGACTGGCGGGGGAAGGCAAGGGTCTGTGGGAGATGATCGCTGCTTTTTCTACTGGCGAAAGGACGCTTGCGGCTCTTTGAACTGCGGGTCTTAAATTTTATTTTACAGGAGGATCAACCATATGAGTCAGATTACTGTCGCTTACTGGAGCGGAACCGGAAACACGGAGATAATGGCCCGGGCCATCGGCAAAGGAGTTGAGGCTGCGGGAGGAGAAGCCAGGGTGGTATCCATGGAAGACATGGGCCCGGAAGAACTGAAAAAATGTGATGCCTTTGCCCTGGGCTGTCCTGCCATGGGTGCGGAAGAACTGGAGGATACTATCGTGGAACCCTTTGTCTCTGAAGTGGAAAGGTTTGCCGCTGGAAAAAGGATTGCCCTGTTTGGATCCTACGACTGGGGCGATGGGGAGTGGATGCGGATCTGGACGGACCGGATGAAAGAGGCGGGTGCCTCGATTGTGGGGGAAGAAGGCCTGATCTGCAACAACGAACCGGATGAGACGGCAAAAGCCGCCTGTGAAGAATTAGGGAAAAAACTTGCATCTGTTTAAAACATTCTGCATGGCGGGAGGCTCCTCATCAACTCCCGCCACCTCCTCAGAACATGTACCGGAGCTGCCGCCGGATCCCTCCGGGATCCCGCGGCGGCTCCGGCTTTTATATTGCGCCGGAAATCAGAAAATGGTATGATACCCTTAGTATGGGCGCAGGGAGCATTCCCTGCTGTTATAAAAGGAGATGCCATGGCAAAAAATAATCGATGGTATGAACTGGATAACGCGGCGAAGATCATCCCCTCCACTACAGTGGGAGCGGATACCCGGGTATTCCGCATCTGCTGTGAACTCAGGGAGGATGTCCGGGAGGATATCCTGCAGCACGCGCTGGACAAAACCATCCGGGAATATCCGCATTTTAATTGTATTTTAAAAAGAGGTCTGTTTTGGTACTATCTGGAAGCCAGCAGCCGCCGGGCCGTGGTCTGCGAAGAAAATCTTCCGCCCTGCAGCATGCTTTACCGGAAAGGCGGGAAGAATCTGCTGTACCGGCTGTTCTATTATAAGAAAAGAATCAGCCTGGAAATGTTTCATGTGCTGACAGACGGTACCGGGGCTTTCGTTTTTTTTAAAAGTATTGTGTCAAATTATCTGATCGAGCGGTACGATCTGGATCCTGACGCGAAGCTGGAAGATCCTTCTTCAGTAAAAGAAAAGGAAGGGGACGCCTTCAGTCATTTCTATTCGGAAAAGAAGAAGAACAACTGGCTCGGCGGGAAAATGCCCAGGAAGGCGTACCGCCTGAAGGGAGAAAAAGATGAGAACCTGGAGATCCGGCTTCTGGAGGGCACTGTTTCCGTAAAAAAACTTCTGGGAAAAGCAAGAGAATATCATACAACCATCGCGGTGCTGGTAACAGCGGTATATATGGAAGCGATCATGCAGGAGATGACAGTGCGGGAGAGAAAGTACCCGGTGGTGATCAGTGTGCCGGTTAATCTGAGAAATTATTTTCCCTCCCACACTACCAGAAATTTTTTCGGCGTTATCAACGTTCCTTTTTATCCCAAAGATTACGATGGAACCATCGAAGGGATCGTGGAGAGCGTCAAACAGTCTTTCGGGGAACTTTTGTCGGAAGAGCAGATTTTTAAAACGATGAACGGCTATGCGGCTCTGGAACACAACCGGGCTGTCAAACTGGTTCCGCTGTTTCTGAAGGATCTGGGGATCCGGGGGATCAGCACCCTGATGCAGAAGGGAGTGACCAGTACGGTGTCCAATGTGGGAAAGGTGGAGATGCCGGAAAAACTGGTGCCGTTTATCGAAAAATTCAGCAGCTATATGTCTACGAACCGGGTGCAGATGTGCATCAGTTCCTTCCAGGATAAGCTGACCTTCGGAGTGACTTCGGCTTTTACAGATCACACCATGATCATGCATTTTTTCAGAAGGCTGGTGGATCTGGGAATTCCGGTGGAACTGGCGGTTACCGGGGACAATGCGCAGGAGGTGAAAAAACGTGCAGTATTGCAAAAAGTGCAGGATAAGCATAAGAGGAAATAAAAGCTGCTGTCCCCTGTGCCAGGGGGAACTTACCGGCGAGCCCACCCAGGACGCCTTTCCCTGCCTGGAGCACAGAAAACTCAGCAAAGTTTCCGTGCTGAAGATCGTCAGTTTCTGTTTTGCGGCGGTGGAGATCGCCTTTTTGGCACTCTATTTTCTGCTGAATATCCGGATGCTGTGGATCCCCCTGACGATGGCAGGGGTGGTGATTCTGTGGCTGGATCTTGTGATCGGCATGTATTACAGAAACAATGTGGTGAGAAATATCGCCGTCCAGATTTATCTGGCCATGGCGGTCTGCTTTGTGACAGACCGGTTTACAGGATTTCACGGCTGGTCAGTCCAGTGGGTCCTGCCCTGCTGCTTCGTGGGACTGGCGGTGACCATTATGGCGGTGGGAAAAGGAATGGGCTACGCCCTGGAGGATTACATCCTTTACCTGGCCGCGGATATGATCCTTGCCAACTGCCAGCTGATCTTTTTGGTGCTGAAAATGAACAGTTTTGTGTGGCCGGCGGTGATCTGCCTGGTATTTGTGTGGATCATGGCCGCCGCGGCGCTGATCTTCCGGTTCCGGGTCCTGAAGCAGGCTGCCAGCAAAAATTTTCATTTATAGATATGACAGGAAGGATAAACGAACATGAAGACGCCTGAAAGGAAGCCCGGGGAAGCCCTGGGGATCCGGGTAGGGGATTTTGTGGAAAATTCCATAGAACGGCAGATCATCCATTCCAAAAAGGAAGCCCCCTATCTGCAGGGGGAACCGGAGCCCCATGTGTGGTACAGGGTGGCTGTGCCGGAGGGGATCACCGGCGACGGATCCGAGTATTATATTTATCTGAAGAAGGGAAATTCCCAAAACCTCTGCGTATTTTTGTCAGGGGGAGGCGTGGCATGGAACGAATATACCGCAGCCAGACCGGTGACCGGGGGAAAGGTGGCGGCGGGACTGCCGAATTATTACTGGAACAATCTGCGGCCCTTTACCCAGATCATGAATATCCGGGCGGGGATCATGGAAGACGGAAATCCCCGGAATCCCTTTGACCAATGGAATTTTATCATTATCACTTACGCCACCGGAGATTTCCATGTGGGGAATAATGATTTTCCCTATGAGGCGGAGGACGGCTCCCAGCAGATCCTCCATTTTCACGGCCATGGAAATTTCCGGGCCGGCATGGAAGCGGGGGCGGCGTATTTTCCGGAGGCGGACAAACTGCTGATTGCCGGAGACAGCGCCGGCGCCTTTGCGGTGCCGGCTCTTACCAGGGAGATCCTGGATGATTTTTATCCGAAGTGCCGGGATATAACCCTGCTTTCCGACAGCGGGCAGCTGCTGTACAGCAAATGGAGGACAACGGCCAGGGATATCTGGAAAACGGATGCTTCCATATGGAAGCCTTTAAAGGGAGAAAATATTACTCTGGACTGGTACCGGGAACTGTACCGGCGCCGGGGAGACAGCCTGAAATATCTGTATGCCAGTTCCGTGAGGGATTATCTTCTGAGCGCTTACTACAATGATGTGGCCAACAAAGTGTACAAGACCGACGGGGAGGTGCAGGAGATTTTCCGGAAACAGCTCCGGCACATGGTGCATGACCTGAAAAAGATCACTCCACGGTTTACGGTTTTTTTGTATGACTGGAAGAATCTGTTTCTGATGCGGGGAGGCACGGTCCATACGGCAGTGCGCCACAGGAGGTTTTACACAAAGATGGACGGGATATCCATGGCCCGGTGGCTGGCTGACGCGGCGGAAGGCAAGTTGAGAGATGTAGGACTGGAACTTTTATGAGTACAATAATAGAAAAATTTGGAAACACTGTGAGCGGAAAAGTCCGGGAAAAGCCGGAAACCGCCAGAAAGCTTTTGACAGCGGCGTACAGAGCCAAGCGGTTTCAGCTCCGGCATTTCCCGGATCAGCGGCTGAGCCCGGCCCGGCAGTTTATGGCGGTCCGGTCCATGGACGCCATTCTGGCTCCGCTCCTGCATTCGGAGCAGGCGGCTCTGGTAAGCATTTTTATGCCCTGCGAACTGCTGCAGTGCTTTGAGATCCATCCGATGTTCGCGGAGGCAATGGCCTGCTATATCAACGGGGCGGCGGCGGAGCGGGGATTTATCGAATACGCGGAAAGCTGCGGCATTGCCGAGACGTATTGTTCTTATCACAAAATTCTGATGGGAGCAGTGCTTTCCAAAGTGATCCCGAAACCGAAACTGACGGTGAACACTTCCCTGGTCTGCGATGCCAACAATCTCAGCTTCCGCAGGGCGGCGGAATATTACGGGATTCCCCATGTATATGTGGATGTGCCCTATGACCGGACCGGCGAGAGTGTAGAGTACGTAGCCGGACAGCTGCGGGAACTGGCGGCGGTGCTGGAAGAACTTACAAAGAAAAAGCTGGATACAGACAGCTTAAAGGAAGCGGTAAGCCGAAGCGGACGGACGCTGGAAACCTTCCGGCAGTGCCAGGTGGCAAAGCGGGGAAAGTATCTGGACAATGATCTGACCAGCGAGTTATACGAGGTGTTCGGCACCCATGTGCTGCTGGGCACCCGTGAGATGGAGCAGTACGCGGACATGCTGCTTAAGGATATCCGTTCATCCGGGCCGGCCAGGGGCGTGCGGCTTTTATGGATGCACACGATTCCTTATTATCAGGAGCCCCTTCGGGAGCTGCTGAACTTCAGCGGCAGATGCCAGGTGATCTCCTGCGATATGAATTTTGACTCTTTCTGCGAAATGGATCCGGAACAGCCCTTTGGGAGCATGGCCCGGCGGCTGGTATACAACTCTTTTAACGGCTCTGCAAAAAACCGGATCCTCCAGGCACTGCGCATGTGCCGGCAGCAGGAAATTGACGGCGTGGTGTATTTCTGCCACTGGGGCTGCAAGCAGACTCTGGGAGGCGCGGGGAATGCTGTGAAAATGATGGAAGAGGCCAACATTCCGGTGCTGGTCCTGGATGGGGACGGCTGCGACCGGAACAATTCCGGAAACGGTCAGATGGCAACCCGGATCCAGGCTTTTATTGAAATGCTGGAGGAGAGGAAAAAATGATCTGGTATATGTGCAAGTATACGCCGCTGGAATTGTTTGCCGGCTTTTCCTGTCCGGTGAGCCGCCTTCCGGAAGAGACTGAAGATTTTGAGCGGGCGGACAGCCTGGGACATCCCAATCTCTGCGGATACGGAAAGGCTTTGCTGGAGGCGGCCTTAAAGCCGGAGGTTCAGGAACTGGTCCTGGTGAACTGCTGCGATGTGGTGAGACGGATGTATGACATTCTGTCGGAAAACCGCAGGATGGATTTTCTGTATCTGCTGGATCTTCCCCATAAAAACGGTCCGGCTGAAAAAGAAATACTGAGAAAACGGCTGGTCCGGCTGAAGGAAAGCTATGAAGCCTTCAGCGGCCGCAGATTTGATTTTAAAAAGGCCTGGGAGGCTTTGCCTGCGGAGAAAGCAAAAGAAGAAGGACAGCCCTGTGTCAGCTTCGCCGGCGCTCACGGCAGCGGCAGGCTGGCAGACCGCATCCGGGAGATGCTGCCCCTGCCCGTCAGAAACGATACCTGCGGCGGAAGGCGGAGACTGGTCCGTCCGGAGAAAATACCGGAAAACGAGGCGGAATTTTTTGAAAGATACGCGGAAATGCTGCTGGATCAGTTTCCGTGCATGCGCATGGAAGACATCAGCCAGCGGCGGGAAAAGGATCCCTTTGTCCGGGGCGTAATCTACCATACCATGAAATTCTGCGATTATTACGGATTTGAATACGCGGATCTCCGGGAGAGAAGAGACACGCCTCTGCTGAAGATCGAGACTGACGGCACAAGGCAGAGCGAGGGCCAGCTTCTGACCCGGATCCAGGCTTTCGGGGAAACCGGCCTGGGATTATCCTCTGCAAAACAGACGGGGGCCGGGGAGGGAACATACGCCGCGGGCATAGACAGCGGATCGGCCAGCACGGATGTAGTGATCCTGGGACCGGGAAAGACCATTGCCGGCTGGAGTGTGGTCCCCACAGGAGCCGGCGCTGCCCGGGGAGCTGAAAGGGCTTTTCAGGAAGCCGCGGACCGGGCAGGGATCTCCAGGGAGAAAATTTCCGGGTGCGTAGCCACCGGATACGGCCGGGAGAATATCGGCCTGGGGGACGAGACGGTGACAGAGATCACCTGCCATGCCAGAGGCGCCTGGTTTTTAAACCCGGGAGTGCGCACCGTCATCGATATCGGAGGCCAGGATTCCAAGGTGATCTGCCTGGACGAAAACGGAAATGTGGAAAATTTTGTTATGAACGATAAATGTGCCGCGGGTACCGGGCGTTTTCTTGAAATGATGGCCCGGACGCTGGAACTTTCCATGGAGGATATGAGCCGGCTGGGCCGGGAGTGGAAGGAGGACATCAGCATTTCCAGCATGTGCACGGTGTTCGCGGAGTCTGAGGTGGTTTCCCTTATTGCCAGAAACGCGGCGGTTCCGGATATTATCCACGGCCTCAATCAGGCGGTGGCTGCCAAGACGGCGGCGCTGGTCCGGCGGCTTAAGGGCCGGCCCCCGTTTATGATGACCGGAGGAGTGGCAAAAAACGCCGGGGTAGTCCGGGAACTGGAAAAAAAGCTGGGCAGCAGGATCTTTGTATCCGAATATTCCCAGCTGTGCGGGGCTGTCGGAGCGGCCCTGGCTGCTTTTGAAAAAATATAAAGGAGAACAGGAGAAACATGAGAAACGAGAAAATTTATTACATCATCCGTATCATCGCGGGGGCTTACGTGATTTATCTGGCATACAGCATTCTGCGGGACGTGGCGGCGGGAAAGACCGGAGAACACACGACATTGCTCGCCATCGGCGGGGCTGTTTTTGTCGCCGCGGGAGCCGCGTTTATTTTCTGGGGCCTTAAGGGGCTGAAAAAAGCAATGGGGTCTTCCGGACAGGAACCTTCAGAGACGGAACCTGCCGCAGAAGAGGAGATCCCGGAAGAGACAGAAGAAATTCCGGAAGAAACAGAGGAGTCCCTGGAACTGGACGGGGAGCTTCAGGACAGCGAGGAAGAGAAAGAAGAAGATAAAGATCAGGATCAGGAATGAAGAGACAATCCCCCTCATACAATTGCGTGAGGGGGATTTTGTATGGGAAAATTCAGAAAATCCGAGGAACTCAGATACTGGAGATTTTTTTTGATGCTGTACCTGGCGGCTTTTGCCGCGGGGATTCTGTTTGTAAATCTGGTCTGGAAATACAGGACCCGGGATCTGGAAGCGCTGACTTTGTTCAGCATCCAGGGAGGCGCCCAGATCCGCCTGGAAGGGTATCTCTGGTATCTGGCAAAAAAGCGCGGAGGGGGACTTCTGATCTTACATGCTCTGGGGATCACTGTTCTGGGAAGCTATGCGGCTGCCGTATCTCTTCTCTGGACGGGTTTTCTGGGCGGGCTCCTGGCTGCCATCGCCGTCCTGCAGCTGGGCATCAAAGGCCTGGCGGTGCTGGTGGCCGCCGCGGTGCCTCAGATTTTTCTGTATCTGCCCGCGGGCCTGTTTTATCTCACAGCGGTCTGGCGGATGTCTGTCAGGATCCGGTCCGGCGTGCGGCTCGACCTGCCGGGATACCGGGAGTATCTGATGGCTTCCGGTGCCGGTTTGGCGCTGATTTTCTGCGGTGTTCTGCTGGAATGTTATGTGAACCCTTACATCCTGAATGCGGTCCTGGGGATTTAAGAAAAAGTTACAAAAAGTTTACAAATAAAATTCTTACAAGATATGGTATGCCCGGCCGGCAGGGTTTCCGATATGTTGTTGAACCCTGTCGAAAAACCCCGGAAAGCCCGGATTTACGCTAAAAAATGCGTTTGCTTTTTTAAAGGGAACTGTATATAATGGCATATAGATTTTGAAGGGTGAATTGCTTTTATAATATTTGGCAAAGGGACTTAAGATATGATAAATGCAATTCAGGAGTACATCCAATATTTACATAATGTAAAAAAGACCTCCCGGAATACGGAACTCTCTTATGAGCGGGATCTGAAAAAGGCGGAGGGATATTTTAAAGAACAGAAAATTACAGAACTGTCAGAGGTCACATCCACGAATCTCAATTCGTACATGCTGTATCTGGAACGGGAAAAGCTGTCTCCGGCGACTGTATCGCGGAATATTGCGGCGCTCCGTTCTTTTTTTCAGTATCTGGTGAAGGAGCAGGGGCTTAGAAGGGATCCCACGGAAAGTCTGCGGCCGCCCCGGGTGGAGAAGAAGGCGCCGGCGATCCTCACAGTGGAGGAAGTCGATCTGCTGCTGCGCCAGCCGGATGAGAACACGGCCAAAGGGCTCAGGGACAGGGCGATGCTGGAACTTCTCTATGCTACGGGAATCCGGGTAAGTGAACTGACAGGTCTGAAGCTCCGGGATCTGAACTGGCAGATGGGATATATCACCTGCACGGAGCACGACAGGGACCGGATGATCCCCTTCGGGGATATGGCCAGAAAAGCTTTGAAGCGATATATGGGGGAGGCAAGAGAGAAGCTTTTGAAGGGCCGGGAAAGCGGATACCTGTTTACAAACTGCAGCGGAAATCCCATGAGCCGTCAGGGATTTTGGAAGATTTTAAAGGGATACGCCTCGGCGGCGGGGATCACGGCGGATATCACGCCTCATACCCTGCGCCATTCTTTCGCGGCGCACATGCTGCAGAACGGCGCGGATCTGAAAAGCGTTCAGGAGATGCTGGGACATTCGGATATTTCTACGACCCAGATGTACCTGAATATGGGGATCTATAAGATACGGGAAGTCTACAGCAAATCCCACCCCAGAAAGTAGCAGGGAAACAGATTGGATCGAACGAGGCCTTCGGCGGGAAGGAGAGTTATGAATTACAGGAGACTGGGCAAGACGGATTTAATGGTCAGCGAGATCGGGCTGGGAGCCGAGTGGCTGGAACGCCATAATGAGGAAGAGTGCAGGGAGATCATTCAGCTGTGCGCGGAAGAAGGCATCAATATTCTGGACTGCTGGATGCCGGAGCCGAATGTGAGGACGAACATCGGAAAAGCCATCAGCGGAGAACGGCAGCGGTGGATCATCCAGGGTCATCTGGGCTCCACCTGGCAGGGAGGGCAGTATGTCCGGACCAGGGAGCTTGCGAAAGTGAAGGAGGCGTTTCAGGATCTGCTGGACAGGCTTCAGACGGATTATATCGATCTGGGCATGATCCATTATGTGGATTCTGTAAAGGAATATGAAGAGATCATGCAGGGGGATTTTATCCGCTATGCAGAGGAACTGAAAGAGCGGGGAGTCATCCGCCATATCGGCATGAGCACCCATAATCCCGAGACGGCGAAACGGGCTGCCGAAAGCGGAATAGTGGAAATGCTGCTGTTCAGCATCAATCCGGCCTTTGACATGCTTCCCGCTACAGATGATATTGAAAATTATTTCGCGGAGGAATACGCGCCGGAACTGGGGGGCATCGCCCCGGAACGGGCGGAACTGTACCGGATCTGCGAGCAGAACGATGTGGGGATCACTGTGATGAAGGGATTCGCGGGAGGCCGCCTCTTTGACGCGGCCCGGTCGCCCTTCGGCGTGGCTCTGACGCCGGTCCAGTGCATTCATTACGCGCTGACCCGCCCGGCGGTGGCCAGCATTCTGGCCGGATTTGACACCCCCGAACAGGTGCGGGAGGCGGCGGCTTATGAGACGGCCGGCCAGGAAGAAAAAGACTATGCCAGCGTCCTGGCCCACGCGCCCAGACATGCGTATGCAGGGCAGTGTACGTACTGCGGCCACTGCCGGCCCTGCCCGGAGGAGATCGACATCGCCATGGTCAACAAGCTGTACGATCTGGCAGTGATGCAGCCTGAGGTGCCTTCTTCCGTGAGGGAGCACTATATGGCCCTGGAAAAGCACGCCGGAGACTGTATCGGCTGCCGGGGCTGCGAGGAGCGCTGCCCCTTCCAGGTGCCGGTGGCGGAGCGGATGAAAAAAGCCGAAAAAGTGTTTGGAATATAAAAATCAGACTTAAAGAGAGTGAGGGACCGCTGCTTTGTATGCAGCAGTCCCTCTTTGCGAGTAAAGGGGTTTAATGGGTTTCCATATATTTCCGCATATCCGAATCAATTTCCGGGGAAAGAGTAGGTTCGCCGTATTCTTTTAGGATTTTTTTCCATTTCTGATTTGCGATCTGTTCGATGGGAAGCGATCCTTTTGATTTCCACTGCTCGTAACTCCTTCTGTCGCTGAGGGTAGGCATATAGAATTCTTCACGGAACCAGTCCAGAGTATGCTCATGGACCAGGAAGGTTCCGCCCTGGCCGACTTCTTTGATCACGTCATAGGCCAGTGTTTCATCGTTTACAATTACACCCTGATTGATTCGTTTTAAGTAACCGATAATCTCGTTGTCGATGATTAATTTTTCGTAGGAAGTGCAGTTGTAGGTTTCGATAATACCTGCTGCGTGAAGGATGAAGTTTCCTCCGGCCATCTGGGCCATCATCAAGGTAATGGCTGATTCATAGGCTGCCTGGGAATCCATCATCTTGGAATCTGATAAGGCGCCGCTGATCCGGCAGGGGATTTGATAAAATTTGGCCAGCTGTCCGTTGATCAAAGAGACTACAGCGTCCTCCGGAGAACCGATGGAAAGCAGACCTACGCTCATCTCGGCGTTGGAGCCGGAAGCAGAATAAACCACCGGACATCCGGGGCTTACGCACTGGGCGTAAACAATACCGGCTAAAACTTCGGCATTCTGTACGGATACCAGCCCTGCTAAAGTAGAGGGGGTAGTCATGCCTGCGATGGCCAGGGAGTTGATGAGCTGAGGCTGCCTGGTTTCAGCATAGGCCCGGATAGCCTCCAGCTGCCTCTGATCATAGGTTAAGGGAGTCAGAGTGCAGGGAATAGAGGAGATAACAGGCTTTTCTTTAATGGCTTCCAGTCCGCCGAAGGGGATTGCCGCCAGTTCGATACAATGCATTGAATTTTCGTATCCGTATACACTGCCCATTAAAGGTTTTTCGCTGTATTTCATGGTGTTGTACACCATAGTGGTGGGACGGGCTTTTACTTCTACGTCCTGAGGCTCACAGGAAATATGGCTCTGGATATCAATGTTTGGCAGTTTGTCGCAGATTTTTACAATATTTATAAAATCTTCCAGAGAACCTTCCCGGCGTCCGCGGTCCAGATCTGTTACAAAAGGAGAACCGTAAGGTCCTGCGTAAGCGGTTTTTTCACAGTTAATTTCCACGTCTTTAGAAGAATCCCGGCCATAGAGGGTATAAGAAGAGGGAGACAGGCGGATAGCCTCTTCTACCAGGGAACGGGGAAAGAAGACTGTTTTCCCTTCTACCTTGCAGCCGTGCTTTTCCAGAAGGTCTCTGGCGTGGGCGTAGGGCATGATGATGCCGATCTCTTCCATGATTTTCAGCGAGTTCTCATGGATTTTTTCCAGTTCAGCCTGTGATATAATCTGGTATCTTTGCATGTTGTAATCCTCCTTGTCAGGTTAAATAAAGGGTTCGGACAGATGTTTCAGAACCTTTGAGGTGTATTTGCTGATAAGTGAATCATACAATGACAAGGTTATCAATGTCAACCACAAAAGGGTAAAACAAATAGCTAAAAAATAAGCTGAAAATTTGTGGATTATAGATAAAATAAAGGAAAATAGTGGGGAGAATGTTGACTTATATTCAGAATTTAATTATATTAAATCTAAGATTTGGGAGATGTATTTGCGATGGGTGTAAACGGAAAAATCACGGTTTTTAAGTTTTCAATGAAAACCAAATAGGGAGGGATTTATGAATAAAGGCAAGCGTATGATCGTGCTGGTAATCCTGAGTTTGATTGCCGGGCTGGTCTATCTTACTCCATTTCTGCGCTTTTCTTTCTATGATCAGATGAAAGACGCGCTGAACCTTTCAGATCTGCAGATCGGCACCATTGGTGCAGTTTACGGGGCTTTTAATGTTGCGAGCTATGCCCCCAGCGGATTTTTGGCGGAAAGGTTTGATACTAAAAAACTTCTGATGATTTCCTGTCTGGGCATGGGAATCTGCACGGTCTGGTATTCCTTTTATCCGGGTTACGCCGCTATGCTGGTGATCCATGCTCTGTATGGGGTGTTCAGCGTGGGTACCTTCTGGTCCCCGTATCTGAAGGCGGTCAGGAGCCTTGGCTCGGAGAAAGAGCAGGGGACGATTTTTGGAATCAGCGAGGGGCTTCGTGGTTTGGGACAGACGGCAGTGGCCTTTGTCTGTCTCAGTGTTCTGGGGGCCTTTGCGAATAATGCCATGGGCTTTCGGGCTATGCTGTGGATCAATGCGGCGGCTTTCATATTTCTCCTGGTGGCGGTGCTGTTTCTGGTTCCGGGATTTGGAAAGCCGGCTGCCGGACAGAAAGAGAAGCCGGCTGCCGAAAAAAAGGGAGAGAATTTAATTTTACGGTTCCTTAAAAATCCATCGGTGTGGATCTGCATTTTTGTGATCATGTGCGGATACACGCTTTGGAATACAGTCAACGGCTACATCGGAACCTACTGTACCCGGGTGCTGCATATATCAGAACAGCTTTCCAGCGCCCTGTCTATAGTGAGAAGTTATGTGATTGTATTTGCGGCGGGAGTGACGGGCGGAATTCTCATGGACCGTTTCCCCTCTAAAGGCCATGGAATGATGACGGCTTTTACACTGACTTGTATTTCATCTCTCGGGGTGCTGTTTACCGGAAATATCGTCCTGCTCTGCGTGGCTTTGACTATTGTCCTTTCGTATATGGTGAATGTGATCAAGTCTACCTATTGGTCGATCCTGGGAGATGCGGGCATTCCGCCGGAAGCTACCGGCATGGCTACCGGTATTATTTCTCTTATCGGGTTGACTCCGGATATCTTTGTGTCTCCGGTTATCAGCGGGTTTATTGCCTGGGGAGAAGGACAAAAGAACGTGGTATCGGGATTCCATCTGATGCTGCTGTGGATGGCGGTCTGGTCGGTTCTGGGAATAGGAGCCTCCTGGATCTTAAAAAGGAAAAAAGTGAAACTGGAAGCAGGGGCATAAGGCCTCTGAGAAATGGAAAAGAGCAGTATGGGTAAAAAAAATCAGAAAAAGAAAGAAAAAAAGCGAAACTGGGTGTTCCTCCTGTCGGCGGCGGCATCCTGCGGGATTGCTTTATGGGGGATTTTTTTCAACGGTTCCTTTCGGAACACTGCAGACAAAATGATGCAGGGATTAAAACAGAATTTTTCCTGGCTGTATCTGGGAGTTATGCTGGGATTTGTGCTGTTCGCTATAGTTCTGGCCTGTACTCCGGCAGGCAAAATACGGCTGGGGCCGGATGATGAGAAGCCGGAGTACAGCACTGTTTCCTGGTTTGCCATGCTTTTCGGGGCAGGCATGGGAATCGGATTAGTATTCTGGGGCGTAGCAGAACCTCTATCCCATTATGTAGAACCGATGGCGGGAATTGAGCCGATGACAGCAGAGGCAGCCCGTTTTTCTATTCGGTCCAGCTTTATGCACTGGGGTCTGCATCCCTGGGCCTGCTATGCGGTCATGGGCCTGGGCCTGGCTTATTTTCAATTTAGAAAAAAGAAATCTGCCATGGTCAGCAATCTTTTTCAGCCTATGTTTGGAGAAAAAAGGACCGCAGGCCCATTGGGAAAAGCTGTCGATATTTTTACTACGGTACTGACAGTGACAGGAGTAGCTACTTCTTTCGGCATGGGATGTCTGCAGATCAGCAGCGGTCTGAATTATCTGTTTGGAATCCCGGAAGGGGTGGTTACATGGACGGTCATTATTGTTGTCATTGCGGTCATCTATCTGCGATCCGCGATTTCAGGGGTAGGAAAGGGAATCAAAAAACTATCGGACATTAATTTGATTCTGTTTATCGGCCTGCTGATCGCGGCGTTTTTCATCGGACCGGGCTCTTCGTATTTTGGAACTTTGTTCCAAGGCCTGAAGGATTACGCGGTGAATTTTTTTCAGGACAGTCTGCGCCTGTCCGCCCAGGGAGACTCCACATGGATCTGCAACTGGAGGGTGTTCTACTGGGCCTGGTGGCTGTCCTGGGCGCCTTTTGTTGGAGTGTTTATCGCGCGGATTTCCAGGGGCCGGACGATCCGGCAGTTTGTACTGGGGGTCATGGTGATTCCCACGGCGGTTTCTGCGATATGGTTTGCGGCATTTGGGCAGATGGGATTCCATGCGGCGGAAAGTTTTACTGCGGAAGAACTGAAAGAAATGACGGCTGCGCCACAGACGGCTTTGTTTAAGATATTTGACCAGTATCCTGCGGGTATTGTTCTGTCTCTTATTGCTATTTGTCTGCTGGTGACTTTCTTTGTTACTTCAGCTAATTCGGCGACCTTTGTGCTGGCCATGCTTACTTCGGAAGGACGGCTGGAGCCGCCGGACAGACGAAAAGTGTTCTGGGGGATTTTAATGGCGGTGATTGCTTTTGCTCTGATTCTTTCGGGAGGGATCCAAGTAATTGAAACAGTGTCGGTGATCATTGCTTTTCCGTATCTATTTATACTGCTGTTGATCTGCGTTAATCTGGTGATAGCTCTGAAAAAGCGGAAATAAATGGGAGGTCTTTTCGGCCTCCTTATTTAATCTTATACCGTTGGATCAGCGACATGAGCATTTCCATATAGGTTTTTTCGCCCTCGCTGGCTTTTCCGGGATCCCGGTAGGAATCCCTGTATTCCATGAGAAGGCCGTGGAACAGATCGCAGCAGATATCGCTGAACAGCCGGGAGTCTTCATAAGAGAAATGCCCTGTGACGGCTGCTCTGTGAACAATCATGTAATTGCGCTCTTTCAGATCACTGTTGAAAAAGACGCTGGTAAACAGCCCGTCCAGATTCCTCCACTGATCCGGAAAAAGCTGATAATATTCAAAGATCACATCTCCTAAGCGTTCTTTGTATTTCCCCCAGAACAAAAGTTCAAAAACCTCTACGTTTTCAAAAGCGTAGTGGGCGAAAGACTGCCACATGGAAATCAGCATATCCAGGGGGTCTGAATGCTCGTTAATACTTTTCTGCAGGTCGATGATATAGTTTTCCAGAAAACGCACGGAGGCGAAACGGATCAGATGGTCCAGATCGTCAAAATATTTGTAGATCACCGGCGTAGTACAGCCGCAGGCCTCAGCGATACTTCGGATTTTTATATCGGAGGGGCTGGTGGTCTTCAGCATTTCGTAGGTTTTTAAAATCAGATCTGTTTTTCTGTTTGTAGCCATAAGAATATCCCTTCCTGCATTATGGAGCGAATCTCAGCAGAGTTCCGCGATCTCATAGATGAGACGCTCGGATTCCTCCCAGCCCAGGCAGGGATCCGTAATGGACTTGCCGTAAATGTGCTGTCCGCAGCCGATCTTCTGGGCACCGGGCTCCAGATAGCTTTCGATCATCAGGCCCTTGACCAGATCCCGGATCCGGGAGTCGTAATGGCGGCTGCGCAGCACCTCCCGGGTGATGCGGATCTGCTGTTCGTATTTTTTGTTGGAATTAGAGTGGTTGGTGTCCACAATGGTGGCCGGATTTTTCAGGCCGGTCTGCTCATACTTATCCAGCAGCAGTTCCAGATCTTCATAGTGATAATTGGGGATCGCGTTTCCGTGCTTATTGGTAGCGCCCCGAAGAACTGTGTGGGCCAGAGGATTTCCTGTGGAGTGGGTCTCCTTTCCGCGGTAGATGAAGGTATGACCGTTCTGGGCGGCAATGACGGAGTTCAGCATTACGGACAGGTCGCCGCTGGTAGGGTTCTTCATTCCCACGGGAATATCAATGCCGGATACAGTCAGCCGGTGCTGCTGATTTTCCACCGAACGGGCGCCGATAGCCACATAGGACAGGAAGTCGGATACATAGCTCCAGTTGTCGGGATAGAGCATTTCATCCGCGGCGGAAAGGCCGGATTCCTCCAGGGCCCGGATATGCATGTGGCGCATGGCGATGAGGCCGTGGGCCAGATCCGGTTTCTTTTCCGGATCCGGCTGATGGACGATACCTTTGTAGCCTTCTCCGGTGGTCCTGGGTTTGTTTGTATAGATCCGGGGGATCAGAAGCAGCTTATCCGCCACCTTTTCCTGTACTTTTACAAGGCGGGATACATAGTCGCAGACCGCGTCCTCGTTGTCCGCGGAACAGGGGCCGATAATTACCAGAAATTTGTCAGATTCTCCGGTGATCACCCGGCGGATTTCTTCGTCCCGTATTTCTTTCGCTTTCCGGGCGCTTTCGGAGAGGGGATATCTGTCCCGGATCTCCGCAGGCGACGGAAGCGGTTTCATCATGGAAAAACTCATGGTGCATTCTCCTATCTTTTGGTCAGAATATCGCCGGCGCGCGGATTGCCGGGCGCCGTCCAATTAATCATGATACTACAATCTCAGGAGGTTGTCGAGTTCCGGGACAGATATTTTTTCCACTCTTCCGGAAAAAGCAGCAGGTAGCAGAGACACAGAACAGCCAGCCGCGCCAGCAGAAACGGAAGAGCCGGCAGAGAGGCGAGCCGGGAGATCCGGGAGGAGAGAAACAGAGAGATCCCAAGGCTCAGGATAAAGGCGGAAGCAGGTTTCAGAATGCAGGAGACCGGGTGGAACCGGAAGGCGGCCAGCCGGTACAGAAACAGAAGATTCAAAACGCAGGCGGCCAGTTCTCCGGCCAGCAGGCCGAAAAGATAGCCGCGGATCCCCAGCCGCGGAACGGCCAGGAGGACGAAAAGGATCCGCACGCCCAGGGAGACGGCATTTTCCGCCAGATGAAGCCTGACCTTTCCGAGACCGTTCAAAATACTGGAAAGCGTGCTGTTCAGATACAGAAACGGACTGATGAAGGCAAGAATTTTCAGGAAGGCTCCGGCTGTGGGGCTCCCGAATACAGCGGAGCCGATCTCTCCGCCGAAAAAGAAGAACAGGCCGGCGGCGAAAATCCCCAGGATCAGGCAGTAGTGGACAGTGGATTCGATGGTGCGGCGGATGCGCTGTGCGCGGCCCCGGGCCTGGTCTTCTGCCACGCTGGGCAGGAGCATAACGGCCACGGAGCTGGTAACGGCGGATGGAAAGAAAAGCATGGGCATAGCCATGCCGGTAAGCACCCCGTACAGACTCAGAGCTTCCTGGCTGTCAAGGCCCGAGGCCAGAAGCATCCCCGGGATCAGAATGGCCTCTGTGCTGTGAAGGATGGTGACCATGACATGGTTTACAGTCAAAGGAAAAGATAAGGGCAGGATTTCCCGGATCCGTCTCAGGGGTTTTTCCAGCATATGTATAGAATAATCATATCTGCCGAATTCTATATGGATCAGGATCATAGAAAACAGGCAGGAAGAAAGTTCTCCCGCCAGAGCTCCGGCGGCTGCCAGGGCGGCGGTGGGGACAATGCCTTTTTCCCGGGCGACTGCGAAGCAAAGGAAAGAAACAGCCACTCTGACGCCCTGTTCCAGCAGCTGTCCCAGAGCGGGGATCCCGGTCCGCCGGCGCCCGTAATAGTAGGCGGTGGCACAGGCGTGGATGCAGGCCATAGGCAGAGAAAAGGCAAAAAGGTTCAGCAGAGGCGCGGTCCGCGGCTCTTTCAGTACAAAAGTGCTGAGGGGTTCCGCGAATTTCCAGAGACAGAAAGAAGCGCCCAGGGAGAGCAGCAGAGCCAGAAAAAGGCCGGAGAGAAATGTGTCAAAGGCCAGCCGGGATTTCTCTTTGGCGAAATATCCGGAAATCAGCCGGGACAGGGCGGACTGAATACCTGTGACGCAGACAGAAAAAGCCAGGGCATACAGAGGCATTGCCAGCTGATAGATGCCGATCTGTTCCGCACCAATTGAGTGAGAGAGGAATATTTTATAGAAAAAGCCGATGACCCGGCTGGCCAGTCCGGCCAGAGTCAGAATCAAAGTTCCCTTCAGCAATCCTTTCCTAAATTCAGACATGAAAAACCTCCGGCTGCTGTTGTCAATAATTTATGCGGAAAAAACCATAGGTATGTCTGCTTGACAGGCAGAAAATGGTATGGTATTCTGTAGGGGAATTAATCCGACATAAATACTCGGAATTAAAAAGAAAGGTGCTGCAAGATGAAACTGTCCACAAGGGGAAGATACGGTCTGCGGGCCATGGTGGATCTGGCCGCCAACAGCGGGGAGGAGGCTGTGTGCATCCAGAGCATCGCTGACCGTCAGAAAATATCGGAAAGTTATCTGGAACAGCTGGTGCGGCTCCTGCGGAAAGCGGGGCTGGTGCAGAGCGTCCGGGGCGCCAAAGGAGGATACCGTCTGGCTCGGCCGGCAGAGACCATTTCGGTGGGAGATGTGCTGCGGGCGCTGGAGGGAGATCTGGACGCGGTAAACTGCCAGGCTTTCCAGAAAGAGCATCCCTGCCAGGGGGCGGATCACTGTGTGACCAAATATGTATGGAAAAAGATCAATGACGCCATCGGGCAGGCAGTGGATTCCATCCGTCTCTCGGAGCTGGCAGAGGAAAGCCTGAAACTCCAGGAGCAGGGCGGCAGAGAGATAGAAAAAGTCTGTAAAAATTAATCGAAGAGGAGAGAAAACTATGATTTATTTAGATAACGCGGCGACTACGAAGACGGCTCCGGAAGTGGTGGAAGCCATGCTTCCGTATTTTTCGGAGCATTATGGGAATCCTTCCAGTATTTATTCTATCGCGGGCGAGAGCAAGGACGCGGTGACAAAGGCCAGAGAAACCATCGCGGAGATCCTGAACGCGAAAACTGAGGAGATCTATTTTACCGCCGGAGGCACCGAGGCCGATAACTGGGCGCTGAAAGCGGCCTTTGAAGCATATAAGGCAAAGGGAAATCACATTATCACCACAAAGATCGAGCACCATGCCGTCCTGCATACCTGCCAGTACCTGGAAAAAGAGCGGGGCGCGAAGGTTACGTATCTGGATGTGGACGAGAACGGGATCGTAAAACTGGAGGATCTGGAGAAGGCGATCACGCCGGAAACCATCCTGATCTCTGTGATGTTCGCCAATAACGAGATCGGAACGATCCAGCCTATCCGCGAGATCGGCATGATCGCCAGGGAGCACGGGATCCTGTTCCACACAGACGCGGTCCAGGCTTTTGGACAGCTGCCCATCGATGTGGACAGCTGCAATATTGACATGCTCAGTTCCAGCGCCCACAAGATCAACGGCCCGAAGGGGATCGGCTTCCTCTACATCCGCAAAGGAGTCAAGATCCGTTCCTTTATCCACGGAGGAGCCCAGGAGAGAAAGCGCAGGGCAGGCACGGAGAATGTTCCGGGGATCGTGGGATACGGCGCCGCAGCCAGGCTGGCGGCGGACACCATGGAGGAAAGGACGGCGAAAGAGCGGGAACTCAGAGACTACATGATCGGACGTATCCGGTCGGAGGTGGAGTGCTGCCGGCTGAACGGAGATCCGGAAAAAAGGCTGCCCAACAATGTGAACTTCAGCTTTGAGTTCGTGGAGGGAGAATCTCTCCTGATCATGCTGGATATGGAGGGGATCTGCGCTTCCAGCGGTTCCGCCTGCACGTCAGGTTCTCTGGATCCCTCCCATGTGCTTCTGGCCATCGGCCTGCCCCACGAACTGGCCCACGGCTCCCTGCGGCTGACGCTGTCGGCGGAGACCACAAAGGAAGAAATTGATTTTACTGTGGATAAGATCAAGGAAATCGTGACGAAACTCAGAAATATGTCGCCGCTCTATGAAGACTACGCGGCGGGTAAAACCAAATCTATGATCAACGGATAAAGAGATTCTATAATTTATGGAGGAAAACAGCTATGTACAGTGAAAAAGTAATGGACCATTTTCAGCATCCGAGAAACGTGGGAGAAATTGAAAACGCCAGCGGCGTAGGAACGGTTGGAAACGCCAAATGCGGGGATATCATGCGGATGTATCTGGATATCGACGATAACGGCGTGATCCGGGACTGCAAGTTTAAGACCTTTGGCTGCGGGGCCGCGGTGGCTACCAGCAGCATGGCGACAGAACTGGTGAAGGGAAAGACGATCCAGGAGGCTCTGGAGGTGACCAACAAGGCGGTTATGGACGCTCTGGACGGGCTTCCTCCGGTGAAAGTCCACTGCTCTCTGCTGGCGGAGGAGGCGATCCATGCGGCTCTCTGGGATTATGCGGAGAAACATCATATTAAAATCGAGGGACTGGAAAAACCCAAGTCGGACATCAGCGAAGGAGAGGAAGAGGAAGACTACTAAAATGGCCCGGGAAAGAGTGATCGTGGGAATGTCCGGAGGCGTGGATTCTTCTGTAGCTGCCTGGCTTTTGAAAGAACAGGGCTATGAGGTCATCGGCGTTACGATGCAGATCTGGCAGGAGGACGAGGAGAGAGATCAGGAGGAGGGCGGCTGCTGCGGCCTGTCCGCAGTGGAGGATGCCCGCCGGGTGGCCCGTCTGCTGGACATCCCCTATTATGTGATGAATTTTAAGGAGGCATTTAAAAAATCCGTGATGGATTATTTTGCCCGGGAGTATCTGGCCGGGAGAACGCCTAACCCCTGTATCGCCTGCAACCGGCGGGTGAAGTGGGAGGCTCTTCTGGGACGGGCCAGAGCCCTGGGAGCGGATTACATCGCCACCGGCCATTACGCCAGGATCGACAGGCTGCCGAACGGGCGGTACGCCGTCAGAAATTCGGTTACGGCGGAAAAGGATCAGACCTACGCCCTGTACAGTCTTACTCAGGACCAGCTCCGGCATACTCTGATGCCGGTGGGGGCTTATACCAAGCCGGAGATCCGGAAAATGGCGGAAAATCTCCATCTTCCGGTGGCGGCAAAAAAAGACAGCCAGGAGATCTGTTTTATTCCGGATAAGGATTACGCCGGCTTTATTGAAAAATATACGGGGATCCGCTCTCCGGAGGGAAATTTTGTCACAAAGGACGGAAAAATCCTGGGACGCCACAAAGGCATCACACATTACACGGTAGGACAGCGGCGGGGCCTGGGACTTCCCATGGGCCGCCGGGTGTTTGTACAGGAAATCCGCCCGGCCGCCAATGAGGTGGTTATCGGCGAGGGCAGCCAGGTGTTTTCGGACTCTCTGGAGGCAGATCAGGTGAACTATATGGCGGTGCCGGAACCGGCAGTGGGCGAGAGCGGCCGCTATACGGCAAAAATACGCTACGGCCACCGGGGCGCGGCCTGCACGGTAACCCGGGTGGGTGAGGACCGGATCCGGTGCGAATTTGACGAACCGGTGAGGGCCGTGACGCCGGGACAGGCAGTGGTCTTTTACCGGGACGGCTGCGTGGCGGGAGGAGGTACGATTTTATGATTTCAGACTGCCATCTGCACACCTGTTTTTCATCAGACAGCGATGCCGGAGCGGACTGTATGGCCAGGCAGGCGGCCGGCCTGGGAATGGAGCGGATCTGCGTGACAGACCATTTTGACATGGATTATCCCGGCGGAGAGTTTTATCTGGATACAGAGGCGTATCTGAAGAAGCTTCAGGAACTGAAGGAACAGTGGAAGGGGCGCCTGGATATCCGGTTCGGTGTGGAGCTGGGACTGCAGCCCCATTTGGCGGACCGGATCCGGGAGTACGCCGGGAAGTGGCCCTTCGACTATATTATAGGATCGGTCCATCTGGTAAACGGCCTGGATCCTTACTACCGGGAGCAGTATCCGGGCAGCGACAGCAGCCTGTACCGGGAATATTTTGAGTGTACGCTGGAAAATATCCGCAGGCCTTTGGAGATTCAGTCTCTGGGACACCTGGACTATGTAGTGCGCTACGGCCGCGAAAAGGAAAAAGCATATTCCTGCCGGGAATACGCGGAGGTGATCGATGAGATCCTCAGGGAACTGATCCGCCGGGGCATTGCTTTGGAGGTCAACAGCGGCGGGCTGAAATACGGGCTGGGATTTCCCAATCCCCATCCGGACATCCTGAAAAGATACCGGGAATTAGGGGGCGAGATGGTCACTGTGGGGTCGGATGCTCACCGGCCGGAAGAGGTGGGATACGGCTTCGGACAGGTCCGGGAGATCCTTCTGGACTGCGGCTTTAAGTATTTCACGGAATTTTCCGATCGAAAGCCGGTTTTTACGCGATTATAACAGGTTTTATGAAATTAAGCCTTGAATTTCCGGGAGGAATTAGGTAATATATAGTTTGAGTTGATGCTTCCTTAAAATACCAAGAAGCACAACAATCTTAAACACTTTTAGGAGGAATAAAAATCATGGCAGTAAGAGTAGCAATCAATGGCTTTGGCCGTATCGGACGTCTTGCTTTCAGACAGATGTTCGGAGCAGAGGGTTACGAAGTAGTAGCGATTAACGACCTGACATCTCCCAAGATGTTAGCGCATCTGTTAAAATATGATTCTTCTCAGGGCAAATACGCTCTGGCTGATACCGTTACCTCTGATGAGGAAGCAGGAACCATCACGGTTGACGGCAAGACCATCAAAATTTACAAAGAGGCTGACGCCGCAAATCTTCCCTGGGGAGAGCTGAAGGTAGACGTTGTTCTGGAGTGCACCGGCTTCTACACCTCCAAGGCAAAAGCTGAGGCTCACATCAAGGCAGGCGCAAGAAAGGTTGTTATCTCTGCTCCCGCAGGAAACGATCTGCCCACCATCGTTTACAATGTAAACCATGAGACTCTGAAACCCACCGATACCGTAATCTCCGCAGCATCCTGCACCACCAACTGCCTGGCTCCCATGGCTAAGGCTCTGAACGAGCTGGCACCCATCAAGTCCGGTATCATGGTAACGATCCACGCTTACACCGGAGATCAGATGACTCTGGACGGACCGCAGAGAAAGGGTGATCTGAGAAGATCCCGTGCAGCTGCTGTCAACATCGTTCCCAACAGCACCGGCGCTGCTAAGGCAATCGGACTGGTTATTCCGGAACTGAACGGCAAACTGATCGGATCCGCGCAGCGTGTTCCGACCCCCACCGGTTCCACCACCATCCTGACCGCAGTAGTTGAGGGAAGCGTAACTGTTGATGAGATCAACGCAAAGATGAAAGCTTCCGCAACCGAGTCCTACGGATACAACGAGGATGAGATCGTTTCCTCCGATATCATCGGAATGAGATACGGCTCTCTGTTCGATGCTACCCAGACTATGGTTCTGCCGCTGGACAACGGAACCACAGAGGTTCAGGTTGTTTCCTGGTATGACAATGAGAACTCTTATACCAGCCAGATGGTTCGTACCATCAAATATTTCTCTGAATTACAGTAATAGACAGGCTTAAGGCGAGAACCCAAGGGGTCCGGTCAGTTTGGACCGGATCCCTTTAAGCATATTTGGAGGTAAATACTATGTCTTTAAATAAGAAAACGGTAGATGATATCAACGTAAAGGGCAAAAAAGTCCTGGTGAGATGTGATTTTAACGTTCCCCTGAAAGAGGGAAAGATCACCGACGAAAACCGTCTGGTAGCTGCCCTTCCTACCATCAAAAAACTGCTGGCTGACGGCGGAAGAGTGATCCTCTGCTCCCATCTGGGAAAACCCAAGGGAGAGCCGAAGCCGGAACTGTCTCTGGCTCCGGTAGCAGCCCGTTTAAGCGAGCTGCTGGGACAGGAAGTAAAATTTGCCGCTGATCCCGAGGTGGTAGGACCCAATGCCAAGGCAGCCGTTGCCGCTATGCAGGACGGAGACTGCATCCTGCTGGAGAACACCCGCTACCGCGCGGAGGAGACCAAAAACGGCGAGGCATTCTCCAAAGAGCTGGCTTCCCTGTGCGATGTTTTTGTAAATGACGCGTTCGGAACCGCTCACCGGGCACACTGCTCTAATGTGGGCGTGACCCAGTTTGTGGACACCTGCGTAGTGGGTTATCTGATGGAAAAAGAGATCGCTTTCCTGGGCAACGCCGTGGAGAACCCGGTTCGTCCTTTCGTGGCTATCCTGGGCGGAGCCAAAGTGGCGGATAAGCTGAATGTAATTTCCAACCTGCTGGAGAAATGCGATACCCTGATCATCGGAGGAGGCATGGCCTTCACATTCCTGAAAGCTCAGGGCAAAGAAGTCGGAAAATCCCTGGTGGACGACACCAAGCTGGATTACTGTAAAGAGATGATCGAGAAAGCCGAGAAGCTGGGCAAGAAGCTGCTGCTTCCGGTAGACGCGGCGGTAGCTGAGTCCTTCCCGAATCCCATCGATGCCAAGATCGATGTCAAGATGGTATCCGCGGATGAGATCCCGGCAGATATGATGGGACTGGATATCGGACCCAAGAGCGCGGAGCTCTACGCGGAAGCTGCCAAGACCGCCAAGACCGTTGTGTGGAACGGACCCATGGGCGTGTTCGAGAATCCGACTCTGGCCGCAGGCACCATCGCTGTTGCCAAAGCCCTGGCTGAGACCGACGCCACCACCATCATCGGCGGCGGAGATTCCGCGGCAGCCGTAAATCAGCTGGGATTCGGCGACAAGATGAGCCACATCTCCACCGGCGGCGGAGCATCCCTGGAATTCCTGGAAGGAAAAGAACTCCCCGGCGTAGCAGCCGCTAACGATAAGTGACCGAAAGCAACTTAACGAAAGCGAGCCAAAGGCGAAGCTTGAGTTTAGTGCGAGGTCGTTCCCGAACCTTAGCGAAAGCAAGCCGTCAGGCGTAGCTTGAGGTTAGTTGAGGGAACATACCGCGGAAAGCAGCTTGAGGTTAGGGCTAGGAGAACCTACCCCACCCACTTATCGAAAGCAAGCCGTCAGGCGCGGCTTGAGGTTAGTTGAGGGAACCCACCCATCCGATTGTATAATAATGAAAAGAGGATAAAATCATGGCAAGGAAAAAAATTATTGCGGGCAACTGGAAAATGAACATGACTCCCAGCGAGGCAGTGGCTCTGGTGGAGACTTTAAAACCCCTGGTACAGAACGATGAAGTAGACGTAGTGTTCGGCGTTCCTGCCATCGATATTGTTCCGGTTGTGGAGGCCTGCAAGGGAACCAACATTGATGTGGCGGCAGAGAACATGTATTTCGAGGAAAAAGGAGCCTATACCGGAGAAATTTCCCCGGCTATGCTGGTAGATGCCGGCGTGAAATACGTGATCCTGGGCCATTCCGAGAGAAGAGATTATTTCAAAGAGACCAGCGAGGATGTCAACAAAAAGATCCTCAAAGCCTTTGAGCACGGCCTGACCCCCATCATGTGCTGCGGAGAGTCTCTGGAGCAGAGAGAGCAGGGCATCACTATGGACTGGATCCGTCAGCAGGTAAAAGTCGGCTTCCAGAATGTGACAGCAGAGCAGGCGAAAAAAGCGGTTATCGCTTATGAGCCTATCTGGGCTATCGGAACCGGAAAGACTGCCACCAGTGAGCAGGCTGAGGAGGTCTGCAAGGGCATCCGCGAGTGCATCGCTGAGATCTACGACACGGATACCGCAGAAGCGATCCGTATTCAGTACGGCGGTTCTGTTAACGCTGGAAACGCAGCGGAACTGTTCGCAATGCCGGACATTGACGGAGGCCTGGTAGGCGGAGCGTCACTGAAACCGGATTTCGGAAAAATTGTCAACTACAAATAATTTTTCAATGAAATTGTAAAAGATTATGAATAAAAGGGCGCAGTCTGTTCTGAGAAAAGACCAGGACAGGCTGCGTCTTTTTGCCATGGCTTTCCCGGCTTTTTTAGCCTTTCCGGCGGGACGGACAGGAACAGAACATTTTTGCAGGTGGCGCAAAAGGGTATTTTGTGATATGTTAATAATAAAGACATACAGTGAAACAGCGCGAGGAAAATGCGGAGAAATCCGGAAGGGAGATTCATATGGCGATTGAGAGATGCATTCTGTGCGGAGGAAGCCTGAACAAAGATAAAATATGCACCGAATGCGGTATGGACAATAAGAAAAACGATAAGCATTATATTTTAAATGAGAATCTGCAGACGGTCCGCAGCGTGGAAAGCCAGCGGGATGTCCGGCAGGGGCAGCCTCAGCAGGAATATCAGCAGCAGAGACAGACTGCAAAGAGAGAGGAGAAGCCTGTTTACAGGCCGGATTTTTCTCATCCCTATAGAGGAAGCTACGGAAAGCCGCTGGCCGGAAGCCGGAGCAGTTACGGGGGGAGCGGCATGGCCGGAAAGGTGGTGTTTCTGGTTGTCCTGCTGATCGTGATCGGGACAGCGGTCATCGGATTTGTGCAGGAAGAAAAAGAAACGACCCATTATTCCGGGGAGGCGGAGGATATCCTGGATGAAGCCGCGGAAGAGGAAAGCCTGGAAGAGAAGATGACGAATGCCACCGGAACCTATACGCTCCATTCCGAAAACGGCATATACACCGCGGAAATCACCATGATGGACAATCAGGTTTACTGTTATGCCAGCGATGGATATTTCTCCAGTATGGCGCAGGACTCTCCTCCGGATGAGGATATTTCGTATCGGTATACGTTCGATGAATATACTTCCCTGGATGAAGCGAAAGAGAGTTATATGGATTATTCCTGGATGGAGGATGATGATACCTATGAAGACCTGACAGTCAGCGAAGTACAGGAGATGGAAGTGAACGGACGCACCGCTTATTGGGCCCAGGCGGATTATACGAGAAATGGAAACCGGATTCGGGAGATGTATCTGTGGACCCAGGTGGGAGATGTTTTGTTCTGCATCAGGGTGAATGATTCTGTCTATTCGGAAGAGACAGAGTTTTCCGGAAACCAGGAGCTGCTGGCGGAGGCTCTGGAAAATGTGGAATTTTATTGATATTCAGCCAAGAAAGGCGGATACCGGAAATATCTCCGGCATCCGCCTTTTGCCCCGCCCTGTCAGGCCCCAAAGTGTTTCTGCAGAAAATTTTTTATCATCAGCAGTTCTTCTATATATATACAGTTGGAAAAGGAGCCGTTCTGCACGCCGCGGATACAGTCCCAAAGATCCATCCATCTGACGGCTTCCACCTCGGACTTCTGCAGAGACAGAGAAGAAGCGTCCAGAGGTTCCATATAAAGATAGACAGCGCTGAGTTCTTCGTTGTGAAAAGGCTTTCCGTGAAACGTATCCCGGAACGAACTTCTCTGGATTCCGGCAAAGAGAAGCTGGCCTTCCTCTGCCCGGATCCCCAGTTCTTCCTCCAGCTCCCGAAGAGCGGTGCCCGGATAGTCTTCCCCGGAGGATACATGGCCGGCGGCGGAAATATCGAAACAGCCGGGATAGGAGTCTTTCCGGGAACTTCGCTTCTGAAGAAGCAGATCAAAGCGGCCGGGAGCGCTCCGGCGCACGGCCCAGACATGGGAGGCGGCGTGGAGACTGCCCTCCCGGTGAGCCACGCCCCGTTCCCGGACAATCCCTGTTTTTGTGCCGTCCGGATTCAGAATGTCAAAAAGCTCCATAGGCTTTCCGTTGAGAGCCGCGGAGACCAGACGCCCCTGGCCGTTGTAGACCAGCTTCAGGGAGAAAAAGGGCTGGTCTTCATCGATCAGCCGGAAGAAAATCTTGTCTCCCTCCCAGATATTCAGCTTCCATACCTCTTCGATCTCAACCCAGGCCAGTTCTCCCTCGTCGCAGGGAATCGGGGTCCCCTCAAAGCCGTCCGCGGTAAACAGCGACATATATTCGGTAACACCGTCTCCGGAGACAAAGGTGACGATGCCCCGGTAGCGCCAGGAGGTCAGAGTATAGCCGGTCTCCTCCTTTACCTCCCGAAGAAGGCATTCTTCCGGACTTTCATCTGCCTCGAAATGGCCGCCTACGCCGATCCATTTTTCTTTATTTACATCGTTCTTCTTCACGGTCCTGTGCAGCATGAGATATTTCCCGTCCTGCTCTATGTAACAGAGTGTACTTAATTTCGCCATGGAAAACTCCTTTCTGCCGTTGTCCGGCACGTCCGTGTTTATTCTGGCCCGGAGCGCCGTATTTGTCAAGGGTATGTACGAAAATCGGAAATACGGGGAAAAAGAGCAGGATGGAAATGGGAAAAAATGCAGTTTAATCCTTGACTATGAAAAGTTTTATGATACAATACTTGTGTGCGTCCCAAGGGGCGCTGTAGATATTGTATGTAGGTATTGCCCGGAATATGCCGGGTATACTTTACTGATACTTATCAACCAATTCTATTTTTTAGGAGGAAACGTAACATGGCAAACAAATGGGTCTATTTGTTTACGGAAGGAAACGCTGACATGCGCGAGCTCCTCGGAGGAAAGGGTGCGAACCTGGCGGAAATGACAAACTTAGGTCTTCCCGTACCCCAGGGCTTCACCATCACCACAGAGGCTTGTACGCAGTATTATGAAGATGGCAGAAAGATCAATGATGAGATCATGGGCCAGATCATGGAATACATCGGCAAGATGGAGGAGATCACCGGCAAGAAATTCGGAGACAAAGAGAACCCGCTGCTGGTATCCGTTCGTTCCGGCGCAAGAGCTTCTATGCCCGGTATGATGGACACTATCCTGAACCTGGGTCTGAACGAGGACGTGGTAGCCGTTCTTTCCGAGAAATCCGGAAATCCCCGCTGGGCTTGGGACTGCTACAGAAGATTTATCCAGATGTACTCCGACGTTGTTATGGAAGTCGGAAAGAAATATTTTGAAGAGCTCATCGACAAGATGAAAGCTGAGAAAGGTGTTACCCAGGATGTTGAGCTGACCGCTGAGGATCTGAAGACTCTGGCTGAGCAGTTTAAGGCAGAGTACAAAGAGAAGATCGGCTCCGACTTCCCGTCCGATCCCAAGGAGCAGCTGATGGGAGCCATCAAAGCTGTATTCCGTTCCTGGGACAACCCGCGTGCCAACGTATACCGCCGCGACAACGACATCCCCTACTCCTGGGGTACCGCTGTTAACGTGCAGATGATGGCATTCGGAAACATGGGAGATGACTGCGGTACCGGTGTTGCCTTCACAAGAGACCCGGCAACCGGAAACAAAGGACTGTTCGGCGAGTTCCTGACCAACGCTCAGGGCGAGGACGTGGTAGCCGGCGTTCGTACCCCCATGCACATCTCCGAGATGGAGCAGAAGTTCCCCGAAGCATTTAAGCAGTTCCAGGAGGTATGCAAGACCCTGGAGGCTCATTACAGAGATATGCAGGATATGGAGTTCACCGTTGAGCACGGAAAACTGTACATGCTGCAGACACGTAACGGAAAGAGAACCGCTCAGGCCGCTCTGAAGATCGCCTGCGATCTGGTAGATGAGGGAATGAGAACTGAGGAAGAGGCAGTGGCAATGATCGATCCCAGAAACCTGGATTCCCTGCTGCATCCGCAGTTTGACGCCGCCGCTCTGAAGGCTGCTGTTCCCATGAGCAAAGCACTGGGAGCTTCTCCGGGAGCTGCCTGCGGTAAGATCGTGTTCTCCGCTGAGGACGCCAAAGAGTGGGCTGCCAGAGGCGAGAAGGTTGTTCTGGTCCGTCTGGAGACCTCTCCGGAAGATATCGAGGGCATGAAGGCCGCTCAGGGTATCCTGACTGTCCGCGGCGGAATGACCTCCCACGCAGCCGTTGTAGCCCGCGGTATGGGTACCTGCTGCGTATCCGGATGCGGTGACATTACCATGGACGAGGAGAACAAGAGATTCACTCTGAACGGCAAAGAGTTCCATGAGGGAGATCCGATCTCCATTGACGGATCCACCGGAAATATCTATGACGGGATCATCCCCACTGTGGATGCTACCATCGCCGGCGAGTTCGGAAGAATCATGGCCTGGGCTGACAAGTACAGAACCATGAAAGTAAGAACCAACGCGGATACTCCGGCTGACGCCAAGAAAGCCCGTGAGTTGGGCGCTGAGGGCATCGGTCTGTGCCGTACCGAGCATATGTTCTTCGAGGGCGACAGAATCGACGCGTTCCGTGAGATGATCTGCTCCGAGACCGTTGAGGAGAGAGAAGCAGCTCTGGAGAAGATCCTGCCCGAGCAGCAGGGAGACTTCGAGAAGCTGTACGAGGCTCTGGAAGGCAACCCGGTTACCATCCGTTTCCTGGATCCGCCGCTGCATGAGTTCGTTCCCACCGAGGAAGAGGATATCAAGAAGCTGGCTGAGGCTCAGGGCAAGAGCGTAGAGCACATCAAGGCGATCATCGCGAGCCTGCATGAGTTCAACCCGATGATGGGCCATCGCGGATGCCGTCTGGCTGTAACTTATCCGGAAATCGCCAAGATGCAGACCAAAGCTGTGATCCGCGCGGCGATCAACGTAAAGAAAGCTCATCCGGACTGGACCATCGAGCCGGAGATCATGATCCCGCTGGTTGGCGATATCAAAGAGCTGAAATACGTAAAGAAATTTGTAGTTGAGACTGCTGATGCTGAGATCGCGGCAGCAGGTATCGATATGAAGTACGAAGTGGGAACCATGATCGAGATCCCGAGAGCAGCCCTGACTGCCGATGAGATCGCGAAAGAGGCTGAGTTCTTCTGCTTCGGAACCAACGACCTGACTCAGATGACCTTTGGCTTCTCCCGTGACGATGCAGGCAAGTTCCTGGATGCTTACTATGATGCCAAGATCTTCGAGAACGATCCCTTCGCAAAACTGGATCAGGTTGGCGTTGGCCGTCTGATGGAGATGGCTGTAAAACTCGGAAAGCAGACCCGTCCGAGCCTGCACTGCGGTATCTGCGGCGAGCACGGCGGAGATCCCAGCTCTGTAGAGTTCTGCAATAAGCTGGGCCTGGATTATGTATCCTGCTCACCGTACCGTGTACCCATCGCGAGACTGGCAGCAGCACAGGCAGCTATCAAAAGTAGGGAGGCTTAATCTTTCCTTTGATTTACCGCTGTCTTTTGAGCAGGCGGCAGCCTATCGAAAGGCGAACGGGCAGTATGTTCGTAAAAATCAATGGAGGGAAACAACCATTACAGCGTTGATAGACCTTGAATAGAAACTAAATGAAGATAAGCGTATCATTAGAGATAGTGATACGCTTATTTTTTTACCAAGATTGCACATTTGAGCTGTTCTCCGTTCCTACATATAATGAAAGTGAAGAAACGGAGGTGGCTCGTATGAGAGAACAGAAATTCCACATTTATCTGGATAGCCACGAAAGAACAATCCTGCTACATAGCCTTGTGGAACTGAAAAACCAGCTTCTTGCGCAAGGCAGATATGCGGACTGCGTTGACGAACTGATTTTTAAGGTTACGGGCGCACCGCTGAAAAAACTCAAAGTACAACACGATTGCGGGAGGGTATAATGGATGGCATAGAATTTAAAGAATTGTTCAAGGTGGCTGTGGAAACACTGAGGGAAAAGACGATTACTCCGCTGTTGGAAGCGGACGCAACCTATCAGGAGGACTCTGAAAATGAGGGGATTGCGGAAATGCACTATCTCCAGTTGGATTTGACGGAAGAACAGCGGAAAATCTGTAACCGCCTGCTTGAGTGCCGGGACAAGCAAGATATTGAGTATGCTACCCACGCATATATCGCAGGGCTGTATGACGCTTTTCAGATAATGGCAGTACTGTTCCCTGATAAGTGGGACACAGATGACATACGGGAGCTGCTTGCAGCAAAGGTCAACAACTGAATATTGAGGATTTTACATAGCCGATTGGTATCAAAGCCAGTCGGCTTTTTTGCGTTCTGCGGAACTTTACATAGCCACCCTGACAAAGTGGCTAAATTTATGCGAAAGGAGGACGCATCTATGTCAAACTGCAAAGTGATTGCTCTGACAAACCAGAAAGGCGGTGTCGGCAAGACCACCACAGCGGTCAATCTGGGCGTGGGACTGGCACAGCAGGGGAAAAAGGTGCTGCTCATCGACGCCGATGCGCAGGCAAACCTTACAATGGCGTTGGGATATAACCGTCCTGACGACCTTCCCTTTACCCTTTCCACTGTGATGCAGGACATCATCGACGATAAGCCGGTCGATGCTTCGCAGGGGATTATCCGCCACAAGGAAGGCGTTGACCTTCTCCCGTCCAACATTGAACTGTCAGGTCTGGAAGTAAGGCTGATCAATGCCCTGAGTCGTGAGAGTGTTTTGAAAACCTATGTGAATGAGGTAAAAAAGGATTACGACTTTGTGCTGATCGACTGTATGCCGAGCTTGGGAATGATAACCATCAATTCTCTGGCGGCGGCTGACAGCGTGGTTATCCCGACGCAGCCCCACTATCTTTCTGCAAAAGGTCTGGAGCTGTTGCTTCGCACGGTGTCAAAGGTCAGGCGGCAGATAAACCCCAGACTGCGGATAGACGGTATCCTGATGACGATGGTCATGCCACGGACAAATATCTCCAAAGACATTATTTCATCCGTCAAGAGTGCATACGGACAGAAAATCAGGGTGTTTGATACCCAGATACCCCACTCCGTCCGTGCTGTGGAAGCTACCGCAGAGGGCAAGAGTATTTTTGCCTATGACAAAGGCGGCAAGGTTGCCGCTGCCTATGAGCAATTCGCAAAGGAGGTGGTAGAGATTGGCGAGAAGCAGAGAAAACAAAATCGGGCTGACCGCTTACGATGACCTCTTTGAAACAGACGAAAGTCGTGCGGAGAAAAGGCTTGAGAAAATTCAGATTGTCCCTGCAAGTGAGGTCTTTCCATATGAAAGACAGCCTTACTCAGTAAAAAGGGTAACAAAAGACCTCGTAAGGCTTATGGACAGCATCGGGCGCAGAGGGATTGAAGACCCTTTGATTGTACGACCACGGGAAAAAGGCGGCTATGAGATTATATCTGGACATCGGCGGAACTACTGTGCAGAGGTTCAGGGTATTCCAGACCGTCCCGTTATCGTCCGTAATTATTCAGATGATGAGGCGGATATTCTTGTTGCGGATTTTAATATCACACGGGAGGAACTGTTACCGTCTGAAATCGCAAAGGCATATAAACTGCGTTATGATGCTATGAAGCGTCAGGGACATCGGACGGATTTAACTTCTGGGCAAATTGCCCAAAAGTTAGGAGGACAGTCCGCAAGACAACAGTTAGCCGATATTGTAGGCAAGACGGAGGATGAGGTAAGGCGTTATCTCAGGTTAAATGAGCTGATACCAGAAATCCTCAAGATTGTCGATGACGGTCTGATGAAAATACGCCCTGCTTCTGACATTTCCTATCTGAAAACAGAGGAACAGATGTGGCTATATCAGTGCATTGACAGTGAAGTATGCACTCCGTCAGTAGCCCAAGCGATTAGGCTGAAAGAACTTAGTAAGCAAGGGAAACTGACCGAATGTGAAGTATTGGCGATTATGCAGGAGGAAAAGCCAAACCAGAGGGAAAAGCCTGCTTTCCGTGATGAACGGATCACCAAGCTCATCCCTAAGACTGTCCCCAAAGGGCAGGAAACCGACTTTGTGGTCAAGGCGTTGGAGTTCTACAACCGCCACTTGCAGCGAAGCAAAGACCGTGAAAGATAGCCACACACCGAGGGCGAGGTCTGTCCGTTGGAGGATAGCCATTTTTTTCGCTTCCCCCTCTCCACACCTCTCCCCCTTAACTACCGCCAGTTACTACCCGAGAAAAGAACATTTCCGAGCTGCCATAAGGCGGCTTTTTTCGGTTAGTAAGGCACATTCAATCAAAATCAGGAGGTAACTATGAAATTCCCTAAATTATTCAAAAGGGCTGCGGCTGTTTTAATGGCTGCGGTCACAACGCTGTCCGTACTGCCTGCGACCACGGCGTTTGCTGCGGGAGATATAGGCACGATTTCCTTTACCCACACTTACGACAGGAATGGGAACGCCATACGGTACAATTCCAGTGATGTATTCGACGGATATACCGCAGGAGGCGCAGGAAAATACCATTACCGCATGTATGTGGATGGCGATACAGCGTTCTGTATTCAGCCGGGAGTCCCGTTAAGGACGGGAAACACTTTGAAGAAAAATTCCTCAGAGACTTGGAACGCCCTCTCCGCCAACCAGAAAAAAGCGGTGGGGCTTGCCCTGCTCTATGGGTATCAGGGCAACCGGGGCAGCCTTCCCGGCAGTGACGATGAAAAGTGGCTTGCTACGCAAGCTCTTGTGTGGGAGTTTGTGACGGGCTGCAGGGAGTCCACAGGCTCCTATCAGCAGACAAGCCAGAAGATCTACAATGTGAACTTTGGCTCGAATTACCCCAACAGCGGCGCTGTGGAGGTCTACAACCAGATCGTGTCCCTGATGGGCAGGCACAATACCATACCGAGCTTTATGTCGGGCGGTGCGAATGACATCACAAAAGAGCTTTCCTATCAGGACGGGAAATACACGCTGACCCTGACCGATAAGAACGGTGTGCTGTCTGAGTATTCCTTTGCTTCTTCCGACAGTAAGGTAAGCGTTGCGAAGTCCGGCAATCAGCTCATCATCACATCGGAGACTGCCTTTGACGGATCGGTGCGTATTACCGCCACAAGGAGTAATGTGCCGACGGTCAGCAGCAGCGCAAAGATGATTGCCTATGGCGACCCGAACCTGCAGGATGTAGTGACGGGCGTGGAAAATGCCGACGCTGTGCGGGCATACCTGAATGTGGAGACGCCCACTGGCACGATTGCCCTGAAAAAGACTTCCGAGGATGGCGTGGTTGCGGGCATCTCCTTTGTCATCAAGGGCGAAAAGAACTTTAACAAGACTGTTACCACGGACGAGAATGGCAACATTACCGTGGAGGGCTTGTTCCCCGGCACTTACACCGTGACGGAGCAGTCCATCGACAAATATGAGCCGCAGGAAACCCAGACTATCACGCTTATCGGTGGAAAGACTACCACGGTCAATTTCAATAACACCTTGAAGCGTGGCAGCCTTGAGGTGGTAAAGACTTCCGAGGACAGCCTTGTGGAAGGCGTGACCTTCCATTTGTACGGGACTTCCTTAAGCGGGCTTGCGGTGGATGAGTACGCTGTGACCGATGCCAATGGAGTGGCAAGATTTGAGAATGTCCTTATCAGCGGCAATACCCCGTATGTCCTTGAGGAAGTGGATACCGCTGTCCGCTATGTCGTTCCCGCATCCCAGACCGCACCCATTGAGTGGAATAAGGTCACGGAGCGCAGCTTTACAAACATCCTTAAGAAATTCAATGTGACCGTGACAAAGACCGATGCGGAAACAGGGATGCCGCAGGGCGACGCTTCCCTTGCGGGCGCAGTTTACGGTATCTATAAAGGCGAGGAACTGATTGACACTTACACCACGGACGAGAACGGGCAGTTTACCACCGACTACTATGTGTGCGGCGATGACTGGAGCATCCGTGAAATCAGCCCGTCCGAGGGATATTTGCTCGATGAGACAATCCACCATGTGGGCGCAGAGCCGGAGCTTTACACGGTGGAACGAAATAGCACGAAAAATGATGTGAATGAGCAGGTCATCAAAGGAAATATCGCCATCATCAAGCACACGGATGACGGGGAAACCCAGATTGAGACACCCGAAGAAGGCGCAGTTTTTGAAGTCTTTTTGAAATCCGCAGGCAGCTATGGGGACGCAAAGGAAAGCGAGCGTGACATCCTGACCTGCGATGAGAACGGTTTTGCCCAGACAAAAGACCTGCCTTACGGTATCTATACCGTGAAGCAGACTTCTGGATGGGAAGGTCGTGAGCTGATGAAGCCGTTTGATGTGTTTATCAATTCTGATGGTCAGACCTACCGCTATCTGATCAATAACGCCAACTTTGAGAGCTATATCAAGATTGTGAAAAAGGACGCTGAAACGGGCAACACCATCCCTTATGCCGGGGCAGGCTTCCAGATTTATGACCCCAATGGCGAGCTTGTGACGATGACCTACACCTATCCCGAAGTGACGACCATTGACACCTTCTATACCACAGCGGACGGCGACCTTATCACGCCCCAGACTTTGGAATACGGGAAGGGATATTCTCTTGTGGAGGTGCAGGCTCCGTATGGATATGTGCTGAACTCCGAGCCAGTCTATTTTGATGTGGTGCAGGAGGACTCCGCTGAGGAAAGCGGTATCACAGTTATTGAAGTAGTACGGGAAAATGTAGCGCAGAAAGGCACGATTACCGTGGAAAAGACGGGCGAGATATTCTCAACCGTAGCAGGCGACAAGGGGCTGTATCAGCCAATCTTTTCCGCCAGTGGGCTTGAAGGAGCTGTCTATGAGATTACCGCAGCCGAGGACATCTATACTCTGGACGGGACACTCAGGGCTTCTAAAGGCGAAGTCGTGGACACGATTACCACGGGTGCGGACGGTACAGCAAAGAGCAAGGAGCTGTATCTTGGCAGATATGAAGTCAGGGAAACCGAAGCCCCGTATGGAATGGTGCTGAACGGGGAAACGCATACCGTGGAGCTTGTGTACGCAGGTCAGGAAGTTGCGGTCACAGAAACTTCCACGAGCTTCTACAATGAGAGGCAGAAGGTGGAAATCGACCTCATCAAGAGCCTTGAGGTAGATGAAGCCTATGGCGTAGGCAATAACGGGGAAATCTTTGATGTTTCCTTTGGGCTTTACGCTGCGGAGGAACTGACAGCCGCCGACGGTACTACAATTCCCGCTGACGGTCTGATTGAGGTCATTACTCTTGACGAGAACGGTCACGGGAAAGCCATCAGCGACCTGCCGATGGGCAGCTACTATGTGCAGGAAATCAGCACGAACTCCGCTTATCTGAAAGACGATACCAAATACCCCGTTGTCTTTGAGTACGCAGGTCAGGAAACCGCACTGGTGTCCATCACTGCTAACGAGGGCGAAGCCATTGAAAATGACCTGATCTATGGCGCAGTCAGCGGCAAGAAGTACGATGAGGACGGGAACGCTTTAGGTGGTGCGCTCATCGGCATCTTTAAGACGGGTACGGAGGAATTTACAGCCGAAACAGCAATCCAGACGACCACATCAGCCGATGACGGTAGTTTTTCTTTTGAGAAAGTGCCTTATGGGACTTGGCTGATCCGTGAGATTGAAAGCCCGACAGGTTTTGTACTCTCCGATGAGGAGATCCCCGTGACCATTGGCAGCGTGGACGAAGTTGTGGAAGTCGTGCTTGTCAACGAGTTCATCACGGGCAGCATTGAGCTGACAAAAGTGGACGAGGACTATCCCGACAACAAGCTGACAGGTGCGGTCTTTGAAGTCTATGCCGACAAGAACGGGGACGGGAAACTGGACGATAGCGACGAACTTTTAGGAGAAATGGCGGAGCTTGGCGATGGCGTGTACCAGATGAGCGACCTGCGCTATGGCAAGTACCTTGTCCGTGAGACAAAAGCTCCCGAAGGCTTCCTGCTCGATACCAATGTCTATCCCGTATCCATTGAGGAAGATGGGAGGATTTATACAGTGGAGAATGAGGCAGGCGTCGGCTTTATCAACGCAGCCCAGAAAGGCTCTTTGAAGATCGTCAAGACTTCCTCTGACGGTAAGGTGGAGGGCTTCTCTTTCCGGGTAACGGGCAAAGATTATGACCAGACCTTTACAACCGATGCCAATGGCGAAATCCTCATTGAAGGCTTGCGCATTGGCGAATACACTGTGTCCGAGGTCAGCGACGATGCTTCCTCAGGCTATATCCTGCCCGCCGAAAAGCAGGCAACCGTCAAAACCGATGCCACGACCATCGTGGAGATGCACAATGAGCTGAGGGAAACCCCGAAAACGGGCGATGACTTCAATCCTGCGCTCTGGGCAGGTCTGGCGGCTGTTTCCGTGATCGGCGCAGGCGTTTTAGGATTTGTTGGCTTCAAGAACAGAAAGAAAAAGGAGGACTAAGGAATGGACGCTAAGACTATCATTGCCATCGTGCTTGTGGCGTTTATCGTAGGCGCAGCCATATGGCTCAATATCCGTAACAAAAAGAAGAAGTAAGTGCGAGAGGGGCGGCGTTTTCATGCCGCCCCTTTCCCATATATGGAGGTCAGAAATGAGATACCTGAAAAGTATTGAGGGGAAAGTCAGGACGATTTTGGAGCGCAATCAGGACGCCCGGAATGACGATATGGTGCTGTACCTCGTCCTGTGCAATGCCTGTTTGAAAGATGCGGGGGCTTTGCCCCTTGCGGAGATTATGACGCAGTACAAATATCTGGGGCTTCCGAGCTTTGAGAGCGTCAGCAGGACAAGGCGGAAGCTGCAGGCACGGTATCCAGAGCTTGCGGGAAGCCATCCTGTCAGAAAAAAGCGCAGCGCAGGAGAACACGACTACCGCAGATACGCCAAAGAATAAGGAGGCTGCCTATGGAGGAAGAAAAACGCATCAATGGCGGTTATGAAATCATGGAGAGTTGTACGATCGGGAACAACGAGCTTGTCATTGGTCATAACGCCAAAGCCCCCAACCCGTATGTGTGTTGGTATTGTAAGGACGGATCGGATTATTTCTGGGGATATTACTGCAATCAGCTATCCGAAGCAAGGGAAAAGCTGCTGGAGCGATACCAGAGGGAGTGCCACATGCCTTATAACAATCCCCCGTCCCAGAAAGTAAAAAGCGGGGATGACCGTGAGCGATAAGAAACGATATGACTGTACGACCTGCCCTTATCCCCGATACAAGGATGGGTCTGTTATCTTCTGCGATGTGTGTATGCGCAGGATTTTAGACGAGCAGAAAGCAAAAAAGAAAGGAAAGGAGCAAAGGGATGAGTGAAGAAAAACGGATGGTCGGCTCTTATGAGGTAGAGCAGAGTATTTTTATCGGAGAAAAAGAAGTGCTGTTTGGCGTCAGCCAAAAGGAGGAATACCCCTTTATGGTCTGCTACTGCGATTATAACAATCCCCTCTCCGCCCCGTGGTACACGGAAGCAGTCGGGACGGATGACTATCTGGAAGCAATGGAGCTTTTCTGTGACCGGGTGCAGGCGCAGATTGTCCTGACCCGCAGTGCGCAGGAGAAATTCAAGTTTGATCAGACACCGTTTACCGCCGCTGACTGTATCCCGGATAAGAAAAGTGAGAGCATCATCGGAAAGGTCGTTGTGATAGACGCTGAACCGAAACGGTATGAATACCAACACGCCGCCTATCAGCTCATCCTTGCCGAAGGCGGAAACGGTGCGTCCGGCGGCAGAGGTCAGGCAGTCTTTGGCACTTGCCTTGCCACGGGCGAGCGCAGCCGATGGGAACGATATGATGTCCTCGGAGAAATCCGCCCGGAGCGTATGCCGCAGTGGGCAAAGGAAGCCCTGCATACCATAAAAAATCAGGAAAAGGCAAAAAAGCCTCACAGCAGGGAGGAACGCTGATATGGAGATACGCCCCCTGACCTTATCCGAACAGAAATACACCTATGCCCAGAGTACGCAGATCAGTGGTCAGACGGGAAATATCGGGCATCTCCGTGGCGACTTTGCCCACTCCGGCTATGGTTTTTATACCACTTGGTTTGATAACCGGGCGCAGTGGAAAACAGACGAGTTCAAATCCGGGCTTGATGTGGTTATCAACGGGCTGCGTGAGGATAAGATGCTCCTGCACAACCGCTATGATATGACTGACTTTTGCAGGCAGCATAAAGAAAGTGCCTTTCCGGGGAATTACTGCATGGAGTATGGCTTCCGGGTGGATACGGAAAAACACGCTTTCCTCTTGCGGTGCAACCCCTCAAAGGGCGATTATAACTTCTACTGCTTCTGCTATGTGAAGGACTGGCTTGACAGGCATATCGGAAAAGCCGAGCAGGGTATCCGCTTTATCGATCCCAATTATAAGGAGCTGTTTCGCATCCCTGACGGTGGGAAAATCGTCATCACGACCTCGTGGGGAGAAAAGATGGAGCGCATCTGCCGCTTTATTGACGAGTACCATACGGAAATCGGCGGCAACCTTTACCATATCTGTGAGTTTGCCGAGCGTATGGCACACAACGGGGCGACTTATGAACCGAAACAGACCGATGCAACGCCCCGGAAAGGAGCAAAACACAAAGACTATGAACGATAAGGAGGATGGAAAAATGGCAGTCAACCCGAAAGCCATCAAAGTCTTGAATAAAGTCTTGGATGCCGGATTTACTGACGAGAAAGCCATTGCCGCCATGACGATTGACGACATTTTGAAGATGCCGGGCGTTACGGTTGCGGACATCGGTATCATCAATGAGCTGCAGAAAAGCATTAAGGCGAACAAGGTCATTTCCTTTCTGGGAGGTGGCGGTCAGTGAGTACGGAGTTGATCAACCGTATTGCTATTAAAAATTCAGAACGATAAGGAGGTGCGGATCAATGGCTGCGAAGTATCAGCTCATCACGGAGCTGTATCAGCGTACAAGCGCAGGGATTGCCAGAAATGCGCAGGCGTGGCAGGGCTTTTTAGCCTCTGCCTGCCGCAATTATAAGTGCCGCTTTGACGAGCAGGTTTTGATTTATGCGCAGCGTCCAGACGCTACCGCTGTCGCTAAACTGGAGACTTGGAATACCATGTTCCGGCGATGGGTCAACAAGGACAGCAAGGGCATCGCTGTATTCGACCCAAAGGGACGCAGGAATACCCTGAAATATTATTTTGACATTTCCGATACCCATGAGGGCTATTATGGCAGCCGCCCTGTTCCCATCTGGCAGATGGATGAGCGATACGAGCAGGCTGTTATCGAAAGGCTCTCCGACCGATTTGGGGATATTGAGGGAAGCGACCTCGCTTCTGCCCTGATGGAGACAGCGAAAAACGCTGTGGAGGATCACCTGCCCGACTATCTGGCAGAGCTTAAGAACTGGAAAACGGACAGCTTTTTAGAAGAACTGGACGACCTTAATCTGGAGGTCGGTTACAGAAGGCTTGCCGAAAACAGCGTTGCTTTTATGCTGTTTACCCGCTGCGGTCTGGATACGGAACTGTTCTTTGAACGTGAGGACTTTGCGGATATTGTAAATTTCAATACGCCCGCCACCATCAATGCCATAGGCATTGCCACGAGCGATATAGCGGAAATGGCACTGCGGGAGATCTCCCAGACCATACGAACTGTGCAATTAGAGGAAAGACAGCAAAACCACACATTTGCAGACCCCGGACAGAGCCGCTATGATAGGAGCAGGAAACAACCCGAAAGGAGCGATGACTATGAGCGAGATCACTTACAGCAGGGAGGGCGATTATCTTATTCCCGACCTCACATTACCGACAGAGCCAGAAATTCCGCTTGGCAGATACGCTATGATGCGCCGGGATTATCTGGAGCAGCACAGGCGGGTGACTTATCTCAATCTGCTGACCTCGAACACCCTAAACAGCCATCTGCACGAAGTGGAACAGACCGCACTGGCGAGACTGGAGCTTCTGACGAAGCAGCTTTGCAGGGAGCAGGGCGTGACGGAGGAACTGAAAGAGAAAGCGCCGATGCAGTGGGTCGGGCTGATGAACAGTATCCGCAGTCAGGCGGAGGAAGTCATCTTGAGCGAACTGATTTACGCCTGACACCGCAGGAAGCAGAGCCTTCCGGGGACAGTCAGGAAAGCGTTGCCAATGAGGAAAAAGTCAGGGCAAATCTCCCCACCGTAGAGGAACAGATGGATGCAATAGCGCAGGCAGAGGACGAAACATCCTCTGCCTTTTCCATTTCTCAGGAGGATATAGACGATGCGCTCCAAAGCAAAGGCACAGACAGTAAATACCGCATCTATCGTCAACTGACACAAAGTGGGGATAAGAAAGAAAACATTGCGCTGTTAAAAGAAATCTATGGGATCGGTGGCATCAGCTATACTTTTCCCGATGGCGGCAGAGGTCAAATCACATACCGGGGCAACGGGATTACCCTTGACCGAAATGACAGCGACCAAGAGCTTACACTGAGCTGGTCAAAGGTGGAAAAGCGTCTGCGGGAATTGATCAAGGCTGACCGCTACCTTAACCCGAAAGAAAAAGACCACTATGCCGACTATCTGGAGCGCATCGAAGCCCCGCAGTATGAGGTGGAGAGCCAGAGGAAAATGGCAAGGCAGCGTTTTATCGAAAGCAAGCGGGAACTGCCCCCTGCGGATAAGCGGGACAGCCTTGCCCTGCGGCTTTCTGATTTTATCCGTGACCTTGACGGGTACGAAAAAGACCTGCTCAATGAAGTGAGCCGCCCTGACCTTGCCGATATGACCGAGGTGCAGATGGAGCAGGCACTTTCAGAGCCATCCACTGTGCAAGACCTCATTGACTTCCTTGCTCTGGTGCAGCGTAAGACTGCCAGTGTTTATAGCCGCAGCAACGGGTATCGGTTTTCGCAGGAGCTGACGGAACTGTACCCTGTCCGCTATGTATTTCACGAGGACGACCGGGTATTCCTCGGCGCAGATGAGTATGAGGTCATGGCGTTCTCCGAGGACGCTGTTTCTTTGCGTAATGTGGAGTTCCCGCTGTTTGGCAAGGAAATGAGCCGGACGGATTTTGAGGAAAAGCTCAGGGAAAACCCTGCCAACGACCATCTGAAAGTCATCGTGACCGAGAACCAGAAAAAAGAGACGCCCGCCGAAAAACAGCCGGACAGCCTTACCTTTTCCATAGGTTTTTCCGAACACCCTGCCTTTTATGACCGGGAGCTGAATGACCGCTATACAGATTTGAGCTTTGCCCTCGGAAACCGCCTGCTCGGTATTCTGGACGAAAAACAGCACCGGGAAAGGCAGGATGAAAGCAAGTCGGTCGGTTGGTATCATAAGACGGACTTTGCGATTAAGGCGGTCATAGATGGCGAGGAATTTAGCTATGACGGACGCTTTGACATTGGCGATGGCGAAGGCGACCTGATCGCCCATATCCGAAACTTTTACGAATACTCCCTCTCCCCGGACTGCCCCTTTATCCCGGAGTGGAAACGACAGGGCGAGGATTACTACCGGGAGCATCTGGAAAGCCTGCGGTGGGGACGGGAGGTGTTCATCCCCTTTCTGGAGCAGCACACGGAACTGACCCCGGAGGACGAAAAGCTCCTTGCCGAGATTATGGAGACAGAGGATGATTGGTTCAGAGTCCCGGCGGATAAGGAAAACGACCTTGCGCCTATACAGCCAAAGCAGCCGACCAATGACGACCTGATCGGGACGGAGCTTACCATAGACAACCGCCGCTACCGCATTGAAAGCGTGGGAGAAATCAGCGGCGATGTGTCCATGCGTGACATCACATTCCAGAATGAGGCAGGCTTCCCCGTCAACCGGGTGGAGAAAATCGGTTATATCCGCAGGCTTTTAGAGCAGGCGCAGCCGCAGGAAGAATGGATGCGGCAGGCGAAAGACCTGATTGACGCTTTTGTCCGTGAGGAATACGACACGGATGAGGGGGCAGATTACCATGACCTCTCCCGTGTGGATATTGCCTATACCACTACTTCCGATGGTGCGCATGAGCTGCAAATCAGCGCAGACCTGCTCCATTTCAGACTGGACACCTATATCGACAACCGCCTGTCTGCGGGTAAGCAGTACCAGAGCCTTGAGGATATGGTACAAAATTGCCTGCCCCATCTGCATTTTGACGAGATGGTCGCCGATGCGGAAATACTGGCAGAGGCGTTGGAACAAAAAGAAGCGCAGGCGCAGTTACCGCCCGAAAAAGAAAAAGCAGAGACACCTGCCGACCTGCGCAGGAATTACCGCATTACCGACGACGCTTTAGGCGTTGGCAGCGCAAAAGAAAAGTTCCGCAATAACATGGCGGCTATCCGGCTTTTGCATGAGCTTCAGATTGAAAACCGCCTTGCCACCCCGGATGAGCAGGAAGTCCTCTCAAAGTATGTAGGATGGGGTGGGCTTTCGATGGCGTTTGACGGGCATAATGCGGCGTGGGCGGCGGAATATCAGGAGCTGAAAGCGGAACTGTCCGATGCAGAATACCGTGCCGCTATGGAGTCTACCCTGACCGCTTTTTATACCCCGCCTGTGGTCATCAAAAGCATGTATGAAGCCCTTGACCGTCTGGGATATGCCAAAGGAACAATTCTTGAGCCTTCCTGCGGGACGGGCAATTTTTTTGGTCTGCTTCCTGAAAGCATGGGAGCAAGCAGGCTGTATGGCGTGGAGATTGACCCGCTGACGGGCGAAATTGCGAAGCAGCTCTACCAGAGAGCGAGTATCGCAGTAGAAGGATTTGAAAAGACCAACCTGCCCGATGACCACTTTGATGTTGTCATCGGCAATGTCCCGTTTGGGGAAATCCGGGTGAATGACAGCCGCTACAACGCCCATAAATTCCTTATCCATGATTATTTTTTCGCAAAAGCTCTGGATAAGGTACGATCCGGCGGCGTGGTGGTGTTTATCACTTCTAAGGGAACGATGGACAAGGCAAGCCCGGAGGTACGAAAGTATATTGCCCAGAGAGCCGAGCTTTTAGCGGCGGTCAGACTGCCGGACAACACTTTTAAGGCAAACGCAGGCACGGAGGTCACGAGTGATATCCTCTTTCTGCAGAAGCGTGACCGTGTGTCGGATGTGGAGCCGGACTGGATCTATCTGGATACGGACGAGAACGGGATCACGATGAACCGCTATTTTGTGCAGCACCCGGAAATGGTACTTGGCACGATGCGGATGGAAAGTTCCCGGTTTGGCATGGACTCCGTCTGCAAAGCGGACAGCGACAGACCATTGTCTGAGCTTCTTGCGGAAGCGGTACAGCAGATCAATGGGGAGATCACAGAGCCAGAAAACGGAATTGACGAAATCTCAGATGAGCAGGACGCTTCAATCCCTGCCGACCCGAATGTGCGCAATTTCTCCTTTGCCCTTGTGGACGGAAAGGTCTACTTCCGGGAGAATGACCGTATGTACCCTGCTAACCTTTCCATGACCGCAGGCAACCGTGTCCGGGGGCTTGTGGAAATCCGGGATTGTGTGCGCAGGCTCATCGAATACCAGACCGAGGACTATCCAGAGGAAATGATACGCACCGAGCAGGAAAACCTGAACCGGCTGTACGACGCCTACACGGAAAAGTATGGGCTGATCAACAACCGGGGGAACTACCTTGCCTTTGCGTCGGACGAGAGTTACTTCCTCTTATGCTCTCTTGAGGTACTGGATGACGAGGGGAATTTCAAACGGAAAGCCGACATGTTTACGAAACGGACGATCAAGCCCCACCGTGAGGTGGTGTCCGTGGAGACTGCCAGTGAAGCCCTTGCCCTCTCCATCGGGGAGAAAGCCCGTGTTGACCTTTCCTATATGGAGCAGCTTACGGGCAGACCGCAGGAGGAACTTATCGGGGACTTGCGGGGCGTCATCTTCAAAGTGCCGAACACCGAGCCTGCCCGCTATGTGACCGCAGACGAATATCTTTCCGGCAATGTACGGGAAAAGCTGACCGCCGCAAGGATAGCGGCAAAGGCAGACCCGGAGCTTTCCATCAATGTGGAGGCTCTGGAAAAGGTCATCCCGAAAGACCTGCCCGCCAGTGAAATCGCTGTCCGTCTGGGGACGACTTGGATACCGCAGGAGGATATTCAGCAGTTCGTGATGGAGCTTCTGACCCCGTCAAGTTATGCGGCGCAGAGGCTGAAAGTGCGCTATACCCCGATGAATGGCGACTGGTTTATTGAGAATAAGAACTCGGATGTGGGAAATGTCAAGGCAGACAGCACTTACGGTACGAAGCGGGCTTCCGCCTACCGTATCATTGAGGACACCTTAAACTTAAAGGACACCCGTATCTTTGACTATGTTTATGACGAACACGGGAACAAAAAAGCGGTATTCAACGCAAAGGAAACCACAGCGGCGCAGGCAAAGCAGGAAGTCATCAAGCAGGCGTTTGCTGATTGGATATGGAAAGATGCCGAGCGCAGGAACCGCCTGACCCGTTACTACAATGATACCTTTAACAATACCCGTCCCCGTGAGTATGACGGAAGTCATATTGTGTTTGGCGGTATCAGCCCGGAAATCACGCTGCGACCCCATCAGGTCAATGCGATTGCCCATATCCTCTATGGCGGGAACACACTCCTTGCCCACAAGGTGGGCGCAGGGAAAACCTTTGAGATGGTAGCTGCCGCACAGGAAAGCAAGAGGCTTGGGCTTTGCCAGAAGTCTATGTTTGTCGTGCCAAACCATCTTGTCGGGCAGTGGGCGTCGGAGTATCTGCGGCTCTATCCGAGTGCCAATATCCTTGTGACCACCAAGCAGGATTTTGAAACGGGAAACCGAAAAAAGTTCTGCGGCAGGATCGCCACGGGGGATTATGATGCGGTCATTATCGGACACAGCCAGTTTGAAAAGATACCGATGAGCATTGAAAGGCAGGAACAGCAGCTCATGCGTCAGCTCGACGACATCGAGCGTGGTATTGACGAGGTGCAGTCGTCTCATGGGGAGCAGTTCACAGTCAAGCAGCTCATGAAAACCCGCAAGGCGATTATGACAAAGCTCGAAAAGCTCAACGATACCAAGCGCAAGGATACAGTCATTGATTTTGAGCAGCTCGGCGTTGACCGTCTATTTATTGATGAGAGTCATTTTTACAAAAATCTGTATCTTTACACCAAGATGCGCAATGTCGGCGGGATTGCCCAGACCGAAGCCCAGAAGTCCAGTGACCTTTTTATGAAATGCCGCTATCTGGATGAGATAACGGGAAACCGGGGCGTAATTTTTGCCACGGGAACGCCTGTCTCTAATTCAATGGTGGAGCTGTACTCTGTGCAGCGATATTTGCAGTATGACATCCTTCTGCGGAACGGTCTGCAGCATTTCGATGCGTGGGCTTCCACTTTTGGAGAAACCATTACTGCACTGGAGCTTGCCCCGGAGGGGACGAACTACCGGGCAAAGACACGGTTTGCCAAGTTCCACAACCTGCCGGAGCTGATGCAGATGTTCCGTGAGATTGCGGATATACAGACCGCTGATATGCTAAAGCTGCCCGTGCCGAAAGTGAATTACCACAATATCAAGGTAGCCCCCAGTGACATCCAGAAAGAAATGGTGGCTTCCCTTGCCAAACGAGCCGAGAAAGTCAGGGCGAGGGCTGTGGAGCCGCAGGTCGATAACATGCTCAAAATTACAAACGACGGGCGGAAACTGGCACTTGACCAGAGGCTGATCGACCCGATGCTGCCGGACGATACGGGGAGCAAGGTCAACGCCTGCGTGGACAATGTGTACCGTATCTGGGAGGAACACGCTGATACAAGGGCGGCGCAGCTTCTGTTCTGCGACCTCTCCACGCCGAAAGGCGACGGGACTTTCAATGTTTATGACGATATACGGGAGAAACTCATACAGCGAGGCATCCCCGCCGAGCAGATACGGTTTATCCACGAAGCGGCTACCGACGCCAAGAAAAAGGAGCTGTTCGCAAAGGTACGAAGCGGCGAGGTGCGCATCCTCTTAGGTTCGACTCAGAAGATGGGCGCAGGGACAAATGTGCAGGACAGACTCATCGCTATCCACAATTTAGACTGCCCGTGGCGTCCCTCTGAACAAAGACCCCAATGCGGAGGTGGATGTGATCGCCCGTGCGGAGGACGCATCGAAAATCAACCGTATCAAGGAACGCTTTGACCTTGCGGCGGTGGATACCGCTTCTATCGTGAACGAAGCGGAGAAATCCAAAGAGACAAAGGCTGCCCCGCCGGAGCCGGAAGTGGCAACGCCGGAGAAAGCCCAAAAAGACAAGCTGCTCGATGAGCTGATGGGTAAGCCCATCCAGAAGGAGGAAAATGCCCCAAACCCCTCGGTGGCAAAGACAGAAAAATCCCCTCTGTCCGAGCCTACCTCAGAGCAGCGAGGCAATACCGCAGAGGGGATTACTAAGCGGGCGGATAAGCCTTCCGTCCGTGGGGAGCTGCGCCAGATCAGGGAGAGCCGGAAGGCGCAGGAAAAGGAAAAAGAGAAAAACCCTGCGCCGGAGCAAAGCGGGCGTTCCGAAAACGCAAAATCTTCCACCAGAAAGACGGAGCATAAGCAGCCCCCGAAGCGCAGGAAAACGAAAAAATCGAAAGGAGCAAGATCATGAGTATTTATGATGTGTTCAGCGGCAGTAAGCCCTTTGACAAAGCGGAATGGGCGGCGCAGAAACAGGCACAGAGAAAGGAAGCCTATGAGCTGATTGATAATACCTGCCTTGAGATGGCTTCCGGCGGCGACGCTTTCCGCAGCTATCTGGAGGTGCAGGGGCGTTTTGACCGTTATTCTGTCAATAACGCCATTCTGGTATCCGCCCAGATGCCCGAAGCTACACAGCTTAAGGAAAAAGCGGCGTGGAAAGCCAACCGTGTCTATGTGAATAAAGACGCCCGGAAAGTTATTATCCTTGAGCCGGGGAAAGAATATACCCGTGACGATGGTTCAAAGGCGGTAGGCTATAACGCCAAAGAGGTCTATGACATTTCCCAGACCTCGGCGGCAGGAAGAAATCAGGCGCAGGAGACAAAATCCATGCGGGAGCTTGTGGCGGCTCTGGTGGACGCAAGCCCCGTTCCCTTTGTCCCCGTTGACGACCTTGAGCTGCCTGCTTTTTATGACAGTACGCAGGAAGCCACCTTTGTCCGCAAGGGGCTTTCCGAGCAGGAGTTGTTTGTGGGTATGGCGCAGGAGACAGCGGCGGCAATCTTTGATTTCAAGCACAATGAGAGCCGGGACAGCTCCAATTTCAAAGCCTATTGCGTGGCGTATATGACCGCTTCCCGCTATGGCGTGGATACCAGAGGTTTTGACTTTAGCAGGCTTCCCGGCGAGTATGCCAAAATGGAAACGCAGGACTTTAAGGCGGAGCTTGGCGGGATGCGTGATGTGATGGGTGAAATCCAGACGGAAATGTATAAGAGCCTTGAAAAGAATAAATCCGCCAGAGAAAAAGAGCAGGAAAGGTAAAGGAGGGACTGCCTATGAAAGAGGAACGATACCACCTGACCCTTGACCGATATGATAAGAATATCGTCATCAATGCCTTGAACACCCTGCGGACACAGCAGATACAGGAGGAACGCCCCACCGATCCTGTGGATGAGCTGATCAGCAAGGTGGCACACGCCCCGACCAAAAAGGTCAGGGTCGTCCCGTGCAGGTGCAATGAGGAACGATAACCAGAAAGCGGGCGTCATCCTTGCCGCCTGCGGTATCCTGCCCGTTGTATGGATCGCCCTGATTACAGCCCCTTTTGTGGGCGGCGGTCTGGTAGAGGTCATACAAAATTTTCCCATAGCGATGCAAAACCCGTTTTCCATAACGGTATGTGAGGACAGTGCAAAGACTGTCCTTATTTTTTTGCTCGCTTATGCGATGGGTATCGGCATCTGCTTCTCCACACGCAGGAACTACCGCAGGCGGGAGGAACATGGTTCAGCGAAATGGGGCAACGCCAAAACGCTGAACAGGAAATACGCCGACAAGAACTTTTCCGCCAATAAGCTGCTGACCCAGACTGTCTGTATCGGTCTGAACGGGAAAAAGCACCGCAGGAACCTGAATATTTTAGTCTGCGGCGGCAGCGGCGCAGGCAAGACCCGCTTCTACTGTAAGCCCAACGCCATGCAGTGTGACGCTGAAACCTCAATGGTCATCTTAGACCCCAAAGGGGAAATCGTGCGGGATGTGGGCGGGCTGCTTGAAAAGAAAGGTTACGAGGTGCGTGTCCTTGACCTTATCAATATGCACCGCAGCCATTGTTACAATCCTTTTGTCTATCTGCGGGACGACAATGATGTGCAGCGTTTAGTGACCAACCTTTTCAAAGCGACCACGCCAAAGGGCAGCCAGTCCCAAGACCCGTTCTGGGACACTGCGGCGAGTATGCTGCTCCTTTCGCTGATTTTTTATCTGAAATACGAAGCGCCCCCGGACGAGCAGAATTTCCCGATGGTCATGGAGCTTTTGCGGGCAGGCGAAGTACGGGAGGACGACGACAGCTATGTCAGCCCCCTTGATGAGCTGTTTGACCGTCTGGAGATGGTAAACCCGGAGCATATCGCACTGAAATACTACCGGGACTATCACTCAGGCTCGGCTAAGACCTTAAAGAGCATCCAGATTACCCTTGCTGCAAGACTTGAAAAGTTTAATCTGGAGAGCCTTGCGGGGCTTACCGCCACGGATGAGCTTGACCTGCCCTCTCTGGGCGAGAAACGGGTGGCTCTGTTCGCTCTGATACCCGACAACGACACGAGCTTTAACTTCCTTGTGTCGATTTTATACACGCAGCTTTTCCAACAGCTTTTTTATCTTGCCGACCACAAGTACGGGGGAAGCCTGCCCGTCCACTGCCATTTCATCATGGACGAATTTGCCAATGTTTCACTGCCGGATGACTTTGACAAAATTTTGAGCGTTATGCGTTCAAGAGGCGTGTCTGTATCTATCATCCTGCAGAATATGGCGCAGCTCAAGGCACTGTTTGAAAAGCAATGGGAAAGCATTGTGGGTAATTGCGACAGCTTCTTGTATCTGGGCGGCAATGAGCAAAGCACCCACAAATATGTTTCTGAGCTTTTAGGCAAGGAAACCATCGACACGAACACTTACGGGAAAAGCGAAGGGCGCAGCGGTAGCTATTCGACCAACTACCAGATTTCAGGGCGTGAGCTTCTGGACGCTTCTGAGGTGCGGATGCTCGATAACCGCTATGCGCTCCTTTTTATCCGTGGGGAGCGACCCGTGATGGACTTGAAATATGACATCCTAAAGCACCCCAATGTGAAGCTGACAACGGATGGCGGTCAACCGCCTTATCTCCACGGAGAGCCGACAAAGGCTGTGGCGACCATTGTATTTGACAGTGAGATACCAGAGGACGCTGTGAAACTGGAGGAAGTCAGCACATCCTATGAGCTTCTGTCCGAGGAGGACTTAGAAGAACTATTCAACATCTAAAGGAGGATTTATCTATGAGAATTTTCAAGCGCAATGAGAACAAGGAAACCGGGAAACTGCCGATGGGCAGAAAGAGCAGGAAAGCGTTTGCGGTCTATGCGGCGGCGGTGCTTTGCATGACCTGCTTTACCACTACTGCCTTTGCCGCCAGTGACCCGCTGACTGTCGTCAACAATCTTTCCGATTTTATCTTTGGTCTGATCCGTGCGATTGGTATGATTTTGCTCGGCTTTGGTATCGTGCAGATTGGTCTGTCCTTAAAATCCCACGACCCGTCCCAGAGGGCGAATGGTTTTCTGACCCTTGCGGGCGGCGTCATCATTACTTTCGCAAAGGAAATCCTGACCCTGATTGCAGGCTAAGGCAACACAGATTTAACCGGGAGAAAGGATGCGGGAGCAGGCTTTGGCTGTCTGCTCCCGTTCCCCCTTTCCCCATTCAGGAGGTGGTTCTTTTATCGAAACGCAGAAGAAATATGGCATCATCTATGCTGACCCGCCGTGGCGGTATCAGCAGAAAAGTCTTTCCGGGGCTGCGGAACACCATTACAGCACGATGAGCGTGGAGGAAATCTGTCGGCTCGATGTGGCGTCGGTGGCTGCGGATGACTGTGTGCTGTTCCTGTGGGCGACTTTCCCGCAGTTGCAGGAAGCGTTGCGGGTAATTAAGGCGTGGGACTTTCAATATAAGACCGTCGCTTTTGTCTGGCTGAAACAGAATAAAAGCGGGAAAGGATGGTTTTTCGGTCTGGGCTTCTGGACACGGGGAAACGCTGAACTCTGTCTGCTTGCCACAAGAGGAAAACCCCACAGGAAATCCAACCGAGTCCATCAGTTTATCATCAGCCCTCTGCGTCAGCACAGCCAGAAACCCAGTGAAGCCAGAGAAAAAATCGTCGAGCTTATGGGAGAGCTGCCACGGTTGGAGCTGTTTGCCCGTGAGAAAGCCGATGGATGGGACACTTGGGGAAATGAAGTCGCATGTGATGTTGAAATAAACAGCAGACCAGAGACAACGGGAGGTGGTTTATGTGTCTGATAACTGGGTCGTACAGAACTTACAGAACGCTCTGGATACTTGGAATGAGAAACTGGCGGAAATCTGGCAGCTCATCACACAGTCCCCGGAAGAATTTAAGGGCGGTACGATATGGAGCGTCATTGTGGACATCCACGGTGCGGTGCAGGCAATCGGGCTTGCGCTTTTAGTACTGTTCTTTGTGGTTGGCGTGGTCAAGACCTGCGGCAGCTTTGCCGAGGTCAAGAAGCCTGAACACGCTGTGAAATTATTTATCCGCTTCGCCCTTGCCAAAGGCGTCGTGACCTATGGCTTGGAGCTGATGATGGCACTCTTTACGATTGTGCAGGGGCTGATCTCAACGATTATGAACGCCGCAGGCTTTGGCTCGGCAAGTGAAACTGTCTTGCCGCAGGAAATCGTGGACGCTATCGAGGACTGCGGCTTTTTTGAGAGCATTCCCTTGTGGGCGGTCACGCTGATCGGCGGGCTTTTCGTGACGGTATTGTCATTTATCATGATCATGTCGGTTTACGGGCGGTTTTTCCGCTTATACCTTTATACCGCAATCGCTCCCGTCCCCCTGTCCACCTTTGCGGGAGAGCCGAGCCAGAATGTGGGCAAGAGCTTTATCAAGTCCTATGCCGCTGTCTGCCTTGAAGGGGCGATTATCGTGCTTGGCTGTATCATCTTCTCCCTCTTTGCGGCTTCCCCGCCTGCGGTTGACCCGGACGCTGCGGCGGTGTCGATGGTATGGAGCTATATCGGGGAGCTGGTATTTAACATGCTCGTCTTAGTCGGGGCGGTCAAAATGGCAGACCGTGTTGTACGAGAAATGATGGGCTTGTAATTGTAAATTTTTCTGCGCATATTGACTCGGTGGCATAAAATGAGTATAATATGGTTAGAATAATACTACCAAATACAAACGGGAGGTGTGGCTATGAATATTCGTCCATCCGCAGCAATCCGTCAGAATTACAACGAGATTGCCGAAATGTGCAGAAAGACAGCAGAGCCGGTTTTCCTTACCAAGAATGGCGAGGGAGATTTAGTCGTTATGGATATTGAAACCTTTAACCGCAGGGAGAAGATGCTGAAACTCCGTGAGGAACTGCTTGCGGTTGAGGAGGACAGGATGGCGGGAAGAACTGGCTGTACGCTTGATGAACTGGACGCTTATCTTGATGAAGTGATTGCAGAGGTATAGCGTATGGTATCAAACAGCAAGTACAAAGTCATTGTTTCCGACAGGGCAAAAAGAATGTTAGGAACGCATATCCGCTTTATGGCGCAGGTCAATAAAGAGGCAGCGGCGGCAAAGAAAAAAGAGATTATGGCAGCGATGCGCTCTCTAAAGCAGATGCCGCAGCGTTTCCCTTACTTTGAGGAACTGTATATCACGCCGAATAAATATCACAAGATGTTCATTGAAAAGTGGTATCTTGTCCTTTACCAAATCCAAGATGATACGGTCTATGTAGAATATATCCTTGACTGCCGCAAGGATTACAGTTGGCTGATCAAATAACAACAGAATATCAGAATGAAAATCGTCACTTGACTGCAGGTGGCGATTTTTTTATGCCCAAAAGGAGGTGCTTTTCATTTGGAAGTCAAGATCAATAAAGAAATCCGTAACTATACGGAGTCGATGTTTTTTGGACTGTCGCTGCGGCAGTTCATTTTTTCTGTCCTTGCCTGCGGTGTGGCGGTAGGCTTGTATTTTCTGCTCCGCCCCCACTTTGGCACGGAAACACTGAGCTGGATGTGTATCTTAGGGGCAGCTCCATTTGCCCTGATTGGCTTTGTCAAATATAACGGGATGACCGCCGAGCAGTTTTTGTGGGCGTGGATTAAATCGGAATTTCTGATGCCAAAAAGGCTGCTCTTTTCTCCTGATAATCTCTATTACGAAGCCCTAAAAGAAACCATCCAAGATCACGAAAGGGAGGCTATGGGTATCCGCAAGAAACGCAAAACCCAGACGAAAAAATCCAAAAAGCAGGGAGGTAAACGCTGATGAAAACTTTAAGGACGCTGTTCAAGCAGGATAAGGAAAAATTTGTCGTTCCCAAATCCGTACAGACCATCATTCCCATCAAGACCATCTGGGAGGACGGCATTTTTCTTGTAGGCAAGAACAAGTACGCAAAAACATTCAAGTTCGAGGACATCAATTACGCTGTGGCGAGCCGGGATGACAAAGAAGCAATGTTTCTGGAATACTCGGAGCTTCTCAACGCCCTCGACAGCGGAGCTACCACGAAAATCACAATCAATAACCGCAGGCTCAACAAAGTGGATTTTGAACAGACTATCCTGATCCCGATGGCGGAGGACGGTCTGGATAAATATCGCAAGGAGTACAACAAGATGCTGCTCGATAAGGCAACGGGGGCAAATTCCATTGTGCAGGATAAGTATGTGACCATTTCTGTCTCAAAGAAAAACCTTGAGGAAGCGAGGAATTACTTTGCCCGTGTGGGTGCAGACCTGATCGGGCATTTCTCAAGGCTCGGCTCAAAATGCACGGAGCTTGACGCAGGCGAAAGGCTGCGCATCTTCCACGACTTCTACCGTACGGGCGAGGAAACCGCCTTTACCTTTGACATGGTACAGAGTATGCGCAAAGGTCACGATTTTAAGGATTTTATCTGCCCCGATACCTTTGAATTTGAAAGCGACTATTTCAAAATGGGCGATCGATACGGGCGTGTCATCTTCCTGCGGGAGTACGCCGCCTATATCAAGGACAGTATGGTATCTGAGCTTTGCGAGTTAAATCGGAATATGATGCTCTCCATTGATGTTGTCCCCGTTCCCACGGATGAAGCGGTCAGGGAGGTGGAAAACCGTCTGCTCGGCGTAGAGACGAATATCACGAACTGGCAGAGAAAGCAAAACCAGAACAACAACTTTTCAGCGGTCATCCCCTATGACCTTGAGCAGCAGCGCAAGGAAAGCAAGGAATTTCTGGACGACCTGACGACCCGTGACCAGAGGATGATGTTCGCTGTCATTACAATGGTGCATACCGCCGACAGCAAAGAGCAGCTCGATAATGACACGGAAGCCCTGCTTACGACAGCCAGAAAGCATCTGTGCCAGTTTGCGGTGCTGAAATATCAGCAGATGGACGGGTTGAACACTGCGCTCCCCTTTGGTGTGCGCAAGATTGACGCTATGCGTACCCTGACCACGGAGAGCCTTGCAGTATTTATCCCCTTCCGTGTGCAGGAAATCTACCACAAGGACGGTGTGTATTACGGTCAGAATGTCATCAGCAAAAATATGATTATCGCTAACCGCCGCCACCTGCTCAATGGCAACTCCTTTATCCTCGGCGTATCGGGAGCGGGCAAGTCCTTTACAGCGAAAGAGGAAATGACGAACATTATCCTCACAGACCCCAATGCGGATGTGATTATCATTGACCCGGAACGGGAATATTCCCCGCTTGTAAAAGCGATGCAGGGCGAGGTGATCCATATCTCCGCCACAAGCGACAACCACATCAACGCTATGGATATGAACTCGGATTATGGAGACGGTGCAAACCCCGTTATCCTGAAATCCGAGTTTATTTTATCCCTCTGTGAACAGCTCATCGGCGGCGCAAGTCTGGGAGCAAAGCAGAAATCCCTGATCGACCGCTGTACTGCCACGGTGTACCGCCATTATCAGCAGGGCAATTATCAGGGAACGCCGCCCACCCTGCAGGACTTCCGTGAGGAACTCTTAAAACAGAATGAGCCGGAGGCGCAGGAAATCGCCCTTGCCATTGAGCTGTTTACGGATGGTTCTCTGAACACCTTTGCCAAGCTGACAAATGTGGATACCCACAGCCGCCTGATCTGCTATGACATTCTGGACTTAGGCAAACAGTTACAGCCGATCGGTATGCTCGTTGTCCTTGACAGCATCTTAAACCGTATCACGATGAACCGGGCGAAAGGAAGGAACACCTTTATTTTCATTGACGAGATTTATCTGCTGTTTCAGCACGAATACTCGGCAAACTTCCTTTTTACCCTCTGGAAGCGTGTGCGTAAATACGGGGCGTACTGTACGGGTATTACCCAGAATGTGGACGACCTTTTACAGAGCCATACAGCGAGGACGATGCTTGCCAACAGTGAATTTATCATTATGCTCAATCAGGCGTCCACGGACAGACTGGAGCTTGCCAAGCTCCTGAATATCTCCGACCTGCAGATGGGCTATATCACGAATGTGGGGGCAGGTCAGGGGCTTTTGAAAGTAGGCAGTTCCCTTGTCCCGTTTGTCAATAAGTTCCCACGCAATACGGAGCTTTACAAGCTGATGACGACCAAGTTTGGAGAGGTTTAAGGGCGTGGAGAACGGACGGGAAACAGAGTTTTTTAACCTGCGCAACCAGATTTACTGTACGGACTGTATGGAGCTGATGGCGCATATCCCGGATGGCTTCGTGTCGCTGATCCTGACCGACCCGCCCTATGGCATCTCTTATCAGAATCATTTTGCCAGACAGCCCCATAAGCGACTGGACGGGGACTGCGGGATAGACTATGAACGCTTTGCGTGGGAAAGCTACCGCATTTTGCGGGACAATTCCCACGCCTATTTTTTTACCCGGTTTGACTGCTATCCCTATCATTACAACTGCCTGCAGAAAGCGGGCTTTATGGTAAAGAATTGTCTGGTGGTGGAGAAAGGGACGGTCGGCGGCATTGGCGACCTGAAAGGCAGCTTTGCCAACAATGCCGAGTGGGTTATTTTCTGCCAGAAAGGGCGGCGCATATTTCAGCAGACGCAGCTATTGGAAAACCGCTACAAGGAAGGCACACAGTTCCATAAAGGCAGGGAGCCGAGCAAGCGTTATAAGACAAGGTTTCCTGCCTGTTGGTTTGGGGCGGAATATCCAAAGGCGACCTATCACGCCATCTGGCAGAAACAAAACGGGATTTACCATCCCACCGTAAAGAGCGTGGAGTTTCTGTCGTGGCTGATACAGATTTCCAGTACGCCAAAGGAACTTGTCTTTGACGGTTTTATTGGAACGGGTAGCACCGCACTGGCTGCCCTGAGAAACAGCCGGGACTATTTAGGCGCAGAGATTGACCGTGAGTATTTTACGGTGGCGCAAAAACGGATTAAGGAGGTATCTGAACATGTCTAACATTCGCTTCCGCTCTGCGGAGCATCAGGATTTCTTTCTGAAAAATATGATGAAATGCAGGGTCAACGACTGCTACCACCGAGCATTTTTCTATGTCATGGGGATTGCCGGGGAAACGAGGAACAACATCAGCCGAATGTTTGATTTTGAGAACGACTGTATTGTGCCGGATGGGATGCACGGAGGCTGGCAGACAAGTGGCACGATCAAGGTCTGCCACCTTGCCTTTAACCTCTGGAATAACTATGTGGAGGAAGGTCGGGAAAAGAGCTTTACCCCGGAAGATTTATTCTGCTGTGAATTTGCCCCCTACTTTATGGAGGGGATCAAGGTCAGGTATCCCGAATACTGCCGGGATCTGCCTGCGCCGAAACAGAATAAGGACTATGCGAGATAGGAGGATTTGTCTATATGAAGAAATATAAATCTGTGATCTGTGCTGTCGCCGCCGCCTGCCTTTTAGGTCTGGCGGCTTTCAGCGTCTACCACATTTATGACCATTACGCACAGCTTGACGAACAGACGGAAGTTTTTGAGGAAATAGCGGAGATTGTAGAGCAGGCTCCTGATGACGAGCCAGTGCCGGAGGATGTTCCCGTCAGCGAGGGCGAGGATGTTTTGGCAAGGTATCAGGAGCTGTACCTGCAGAATGAGGATATGGTCGGTTGGATTTCCATTGACGGGACGACCATCAATTACCCCGTGATGCAGACAAAGGATAATCCGAACTATTATCTCAAGCGGAACTTTGAAAAAGAATACAGCGACTTAGGCACTCCGTATATTCAGGAGGACTGCGATCTATTATCGAGCGACAACCTTATCATTTACGGACACCATATCAGCGGAAACCGTATGTTTGGGGCGTTGGAAGATTACAAGTCCAAGAGCTTTTATGAGGAACACAAGACCATCCATTTTGACACCCTCACACAGCAGGGCGAATATGAAATCGTGGCGGTATTTAAGACCGTGGCGTACAGCTCCGAGGGCTTCCGTTACTATGATTTTGTCCATGCGGGAAGCGAGGAAGAATTTAACGCCTATGTGGAAACATGCAGGGAGCTTGCCCTATACGATACGGGCGTGACCGCAGAATACGGGGATAAACTTATTACACTGTCCACCTGCGAATACTCCGCCGCCAATGGCAGGCTTGTGGTCGTGGCAAAGCTCCTGAAATGATCTGACCGCAAAACTTCTGGGAAAGGAGGTTTTGTATGGCTGATATTAAGACCAGAGATGCGGTCAAAGGTACAATAAAGACACTGGATAAGGCTGCGGTTGCTTCTGAGCGAATGAAATCCGCTTATGCCAAGACAAAGGAAAAAGCGGAAGAAGGTTATTTTTCAGAGGAAAACTCCCCGTCCGAATATGCGGGCAACCGTCTCTCGTCCTCTGCCGAGCGTGTCACGAAAGAAGGTATCCACCAGTTTGACAAGCAGGGGCGAAAAGGTGTCCGGGAGACAAAGGAAAATATCATAAAGGCAAAGGACAAGATCGCCGATTTCAGGCAGCGCAGGGCGGCGAAAGCGATGTCGGGAAAGCAGGCAGGCGCACAGGTGCGCTATGGTACGCCATCCCCTTCCCCTGCCGTCCAGACCGGGAAAGCGACGCAGCAGGCAAACAGCACAGTCAAGGGGATTGCCAGAAAAGCAAACAAGACGGTCAAAACCGCCGCTAAAGGCACGGTCAAGACCACCCAGAAAACCGTAAAAACAGCGCAGGCGACTTCCAAAGCGGCGATCAAGACCTCGGCGCAGGCGGCAAAGGCTTCGCAGGCAGCAGCACGGGCGTCTGTCAAGACCGCACAGCGGGCAGCGCAGGCGGCACGGATGACCGCAAGGGCTACCGTGGTTGCCATAAAAGCCGCAATCCGGGCGACTATGGCTGCGGTCAAGGCGATTATCGCAGGTACGAAAGCCCTGATAGCCGCCATTGCCGCAGGTGGTTGGGTGGCGGTCTTGGTCATTATCGTCATCTGCCTGATCGGGATGCTCGTCGGCTCAGTATTTGGGATATTTTTCTCCGGGGAGGACTCCGGCACGGGAATGACGATGCAGACCGTAGTGCGGGAAATCAATACCGAGTATGAGAGCCGCCTTGAAGAAATCAAGAGCAGCAATCCCCATGATACCCTTGAGATGTCGGGAAGCCGTGCGGTCTGGAAAGAAGTGCTTGCGGTCTACTCCGTCAAGACGACCACAGACCCGGACAATCCGCAGGAAGTGGCGACAATGGACGAAACCAAAAAGGGGCTTCTGACAGATATTTTCTGGGAGATGAATGAGATAAGCTCCCGCACGGAAACCAAGACGGAAACGCAGGTCATTGAAAGTGACGACGGTCACGGGAATATCGTGGAGACGGAAACTACCGTCACGCACACCTATCTGTATATCACAGTGACCCATAAGACCGCATGGGAAATGGCAGACCAATACGGTTTTGACGAAGAACAGAGGGAAATGCTCACGGAGCTGCTTGCCGATGAGAACAATTCCCTATGGTCGCAGGTGCTGTATGGCATCACAAGCGGCGACGGAGAGATCGTGTCCGTTGCCTTGTCGCAGGTCGGCAATGTGGGTGGTCAGCCTTATTGGTCATGGTACGGTTTTGGAAGCCGGGTGGAATGGTGCGCCTGCTTTGTATCTTGGTGTGCCAATGAAAGCGGCTATATCGACACGGGCGTCATCCCGAAATTCGCAGGCTGTGTCTTAGGCTCACAGTGGTTTATGGACAGAGGTCAGTGGCAGGATGGCAGCTTTGAGCCATCCGCAGGTCATATCATCTTTTTCGACTGGGAAGGCGATGGCGTGACCGACCATGTGGGCATTGTGGAACGGGTGGAAAACGGTACGGTCTATACCGTAGAAGGAAACTCCGGCGACTCCGTCCGTCAGAACAGCTATCCCATTGGCAGCAGCGTCATTTACGGTTACGGTATCCCCGCCTATTAAAAGAATGGCAAAAGAAAACCAGAGGTCATTCCTCTGGCTCTTTTGCCTTACATAGCCCGTTGATCGTGGCTTCAATGACAGAAAGCTCTCTGTCGTCCAGTCCGTCAAGCAGGGTGTCTACACGCCTGCGGACGGAGCTTTTCTCTGCCTTGCTGCCCGTATGTATATATTCGTCAACCGAAATATCAAACATCGTGATAAGCTGAATGAACAGCTCCATGCCGGGATACTGACCCTCATTTTCGATTGCCTGCAGATGTCTTGGGTCATAGTCCACGATGCGGGCAAGCTGCTCTCTTGTCATCCCTTTGGCTTTACGGGCTTTTTTGATCGCCTGCCCTATCGGAGTAAAATCAAAGTCAAAATCATTGTTCCTTTTATCCATAAGCTCACCACCTTGTACTCTGAAAATATCTCCATTCTATTTTACAGAGATGTGGCTTCTGATAGAACGATATGAAATCCCCTATAATAAGAGATATTATATCTTATAAAGAGGAGTGACTTTGCCTATTACTTGCTTTGCGCATGGCAAAATGATATAATAAACTCCACAGAATAAAAGAAGTTATGGTGGTGAGATTATGTGCCAGAACAAAAAGCGGAGCAATGATGCTCGTCTCCACGCAAAGCCAGTATAATGAGCGACATTTGCGTGGAGTAAGTTTATAGTCGCTTATCGAATAATGCTGGCTTTGCCTGCTTGGATTTATCAATCAAGGAGGAAGCCCGCATATGAAATATATCAATGCAAACGCAATTCTCCCTGATGTGTTAGTCGAAGAACTGCAAAAATATGTTCAGGCAGGATATATTTATGTTCCTGCAAAAGACGAGCAGCATAAATCATGGGGCGAATTGTCTGGCTATCGGGAGGAACTTAAGCGACGCAATCAGATGATTGTGTCAGAATATCGTCAGGGAACTTCTGTCGAAGAACTTGCTGACCGTTACTATCTTTCGATATATGCTATCAGAAAAATTATATACCAGAAATAACAAAGGGAGAGCTTCTGTTTAGGAGGCTCTCCTTTTCTACTAATTGGGTCTGTAATGTTCCGTGGATTGAGGATATACCTGTCAGTAAGTACAATTTTTTATAGCAAGAGTTTTAAGGAGGATATTTAAGATGGCTATGGCAAACAAGGTATATCCCCGGACGGGAGACACACAGACGATCTATCTGAAAAATGTTATTACAAACCCGAATATCGAGGTTGGCGACTACACGATATATAACGACTTTGTAAATGACCCAAAAGAATTTCAGAAAAATAATGTTTTATATCATTATCCGATCAATCAGGATAAACTCATTATCGGGAAGTTCTGCTCCATTGCCTGCGGAGCAAAATTTCTGTTTAACAGCGCAAATCACACACTGAGTTCCTTATCCACTTACACTTTTCCCCTATTTTTTGAAGAATGGGGACTTGAAAAGAAAAAAGTCACAGACGCATGGGATAACAAAGGCAATATTGTTATTGGCAATGATGTGTGGATTGGTTACGAAGCCGTCATTCTTTCAGGAGTTACGATTGGAGATGGCGCAATCATAGGCAGTCGGGCTGTTGTAACAAAAGATGTGCCGCCTTATACGATTGTGGGAGGTGTCCCGGCAAGACCAATCCGAAAGCGTTTTGATGAAGCGACCATAGAAAAATTACTCCAGTTAAGGTGGTGGGATTGGTCAGAAAACAATATAAAGGATAATATTGCGGCAATCCAGTCAGGGTGCATACAGCAGTTAGAAAGAAACGGAGAATAAAAATGCCAGTTATAAAGAAAATAATAATCCTTGAGCATATACCTGCTGTTATCTGGGGCGTTCCGTCCTCAAAGGTTTATTTATATGTTCACGGACAAGGTGGCAACAAAGAAGAAGCGGCTGCTTTTGCGGAAATCGTATGCCGATATGGTTTTCAGACCTTAAGTATTGATCTGCCCAAACATGGAGAAAGAAAGGACGAAAAAGCTGCTTTTCTTCCGCGGGAGGTTGTACCTGAAATTCAGTCAGTTATGGAGTATGCAAGAAAGCAGTGGCAATCTGTTTCCTTATATGCGAACAGCATTGGGGCATGGTTTAGCATGCAAAGTTTGGCGAGCGAGTCGCTTCAAAATTGTATGTTTGTTTCTCCCGTGATTGATATGGTACAGCTTATTCAGAAAATGATGGGATGGGCGAATGTCACGGAAGAACAGCTAAAGAATGAAAAAATAATTTTAACATCTTTTGGACAGACGCTATCGTGGGATTATTGGAGATATGCGTTGGAACATCTAATCATAAACTGGCGTGTCCCTACTAAAATTTTGTATGGAGAAAATGATAATATGACGGACTTCGATACCATCAAGCAATTTGCAGATAAGTTTCATTGTGATTTGACGGTAATGAAAGATGGTGGTCATTGGTTGCATACAGAGCAAGAATTGACGGTTTTGAAAAAATGGATAAAGGATAATTTTAAAATCAGAAAGAATCCTGAGCAGATACGATGAAAAGATTTTCTTGACTTTTGCTATTGATAATAGTACTATTGATAATAGTAAAAGGAGAGATAAACTATGTCGTCGATTGATTTAGTGATACTTGGTATCGTGTTGGAAAAACCTCAAAGTGCATATGATATTCAGAAAGATGTGGAATACCACCACCTTTCCAGATGGACGAAAATAAGTGTTCCTTCTATTTATCGAAAAGTTCTTCAGTTAAGCGAAAAAGGATATTTGAAAAGCAATGTTGTAAAAGGAGACAGATTTGCGGATAAAGCGGTCTACTCGATCACCGATAAGGGAAGAAAATATTTTAACGAGTTAATGTCCACCTATGCGTCAGAAAGTATTCCTCTGCTTTTTGACTTTAATGTCGTTATTACAAATCTGAATAAGGTTAGTAAGGATGAAGCTCTAAAGCTGATTTCAAAACTCAGAACAAGTATTCAGTCGTCTGCTCTATCAAGTGAACAATATGCTTCTGAATTTTCAGATATACCGCTTGTTGGAAAGACGATATTTGAACAGCAAAGGTTTTTATATCATGCCCTTTTGGATTGGCTTGATAATTTTGAAAGTCAATTTTCTCAAGAATAAATATGACTATGAAAAGCAGCCTGACAATTCTGTTTGAAGCCCCATTTTGGATCGGTTTATATGAGCGCATAGATGGCGATAGATATGAGGTTTGTAAAATTACTTTTGGTGCAGAGCCGAAGGACTATGAGGTATCTGATTTTCTGCTTCAAAATTGGCGTACTCTGAAATTCAGCCCGCCCCTTAAAGCAGACAGAATTGAAGAAAGGAAAATCAATCCGAAACGTATGCAGCGGGAAATCAATAATCAGTTACAAGACCGGGGAATAGGAACAAAAGCGCAGCAGGCACTTAAGTTACAACACGAGCAAAATAAACTGGAACGAAAAACCAAAAGTCGGGAGCAGCGGGAAGCGGAAAAGGAACGTCAGTATGCTTTACGGCAGGAAAAAAAGAAAGCCAAGCATAGAGGAAAGTAACTAAATATATCTATTTCAGACATACAAGAAAGACAGCAAGAATAATGAAAAAGTAAAAAATCCTCTGTGTTACAATACCTCTTTGGAAAGGAGGAGGCGCAATGCAAGGTCAGACAGTACACATTGTTTCACAGGCTATATGCTATATAGAAGCAAATTTGGATAACAAACTGGATTTAGAAGCGGTTGCAACACCTTTGCATTACTCAAAATATCATTTACATAGGATATTTACGAAAACTGTAGGTTTGACAATACATGATTATATCCAGAGACGACAGCTTACAGAAGCAGCAAAATTATTGGTATTTTCCAAAAAGCCCATCATTGAGATTGCTCTTCTCAGCGGATATGAAAGTCAGCAGGCATTTACAACTATTTTTAAGGCGATGTATAAGATGACACCTGCAGAATACAGAGCATCAGAAGAATTTTATCCTTTACAGCTACAAATATGCTTAACCGAGGAACCGATAAAGATGGACTTTACCAAAGATGATATACGATTTGCGGCATTATCGGATGTAAATGATTGGATGGAGTTAGTTCATCTAACTGTTGACGGATACCCCTATTTGAATGAAACAGAATATGTTGAAAATCTTTGCCATTATATTTCTGGCAAGCAAGCGTTGATCTTGCGGGATGAGGGTATGGCGATCGGCATCATGGGATTTTCAGTTCAAACAGGAAATATTGATTTCTGGGCGATACATCCACAATATCGTGGTCTGGGTATTGAAACGGTTTTCCTTGATAAACTTGCGGATGAGCTGCTTTGTGGGAAAGAAATCAGTCTGACGACATACCGCAAAGGAGATAAAGCAGACACGGGATACCGGGATGAATATCTTCGTCTTGGATTTGCGGAAAGAGAATTGTTGACGGAGTATGGTTATCCAACGCAGCGTTTTGTGCTTCCCCCAAGAGATAAGGAGGAAACACATCATGCTGAAAACACAGAGTAACTGGAGAAAGAAAATTGTTCTTTTCCTTGTCAGCCAAAGTATTACACTGTTTGGCTCACAGATTGTTCAAATGGCGATCGTATGGTATGTAACACTTTCCACATCAAGCGGAGTCTGGGTAGCTGTTTTTTCGGTATGCTCTTATCTGCCGCAATTTCTGATTTCATTTATAGGTGGTGTCTGGGCAGACCGATACAGCCGGAAGATGCTTATTATTTGTGCAGATGCCGGAATAGCGATTGTCACATTAGGGATGTTTCTTTTGTTGCCCTATATTTCACAAAATGAGATGTTGCTTGGAATGTTATTAGCAATGTCAGTCCTTCGTTCAATAGGTGCAGGTATCCAATCTCCTGCGGTTAATGCTATTATCCCGCAGCTTGTTCCAAAAGAGCATTTTATGCGATATAACGGTATTAACGCCACAATGCAGTCAGCAGTACAGTTTTCTGCCCCCGCTGTGGCAGGTTTGGTTCTTACAATGGGGACACTGCGTTCAACACTGATGATTGATATTTTTACAGCGATTATTGGGATTGGCTTATTTTCCTATGTACGATTGCCAGAACGGAAAAATGAAGAAGTATCTGTTTCAACATTCTTTGATATAAAGACGGGTATTCAATATGCTTTCACACAAAAGCTGATAGGCGGATTGCTCATGGTTTATGGTTTATTTACCTTTCTATGTGTTCCGGCAGGTTATCTTTCAGGGCTGCTTGTTAGCAGGGTGTATGGAGATACCTATTGGTATCTGACCGCAGTTGAATTATGCGGTTTCGGAGGAATGATGGCAGGCGGACTCCTGATGAGTGTGTGGGGCGGATTTAAAAAGCGCAGGAAAACAATGTTTCTTGGCTTGGTAATATTTGGCGCAATGGCAATCGGTATGGGCGTGACAACGCATTTTATACTGTATCTTACTTTTATGATCATATATGGTGTTGCATTGACGACTGTGCAGACAACGATTACCACCTCGCTTCAGGAAAATACAGAAAGTTCTATGCAAGGACGGATATTCGGTTTTATGGGTTCCATGTATGCTGTCTGTTATCCCGTAGGTATGGCTATTTTCGGGTTAATGGCAGATACAATACCATTGCAATGGATTATGGTGGGTTCCGGCATTGCTTTAATTTTAATACCAGTATTTATAACAACGAAAAGAAAATTAAAAAATATGTAGATATGGAGAAAGAAAATGGATAACAAATGGGTACTATGCCCTGTTTGCGGAAATAAAACACGGAATAGAATTAGAGAGGACACGGTTTTGAAAAATTATCCTCTATTCTGTCCTAAATGTAAGCAGGAAACATTGATCGAAGTAAAGAATTTACAAATAACTGTCATCAAAGAACCAGACGCACAGACGCAGAGCCGATGAACTTGTGAGACACCTCACAGCTCATCGGTTCTTTTTTACAGTTAAGTCCACCAAATAAAAAAACGGAGTTTGGTGGGCTGCCTTGTCATGCTCAAGTCAATGATACCCCTCTAAACCCGTTGGTGTTTGGAGGGATTTATTATGTGTTGGTCTACTCAGACCATTGCGCTGCTTGTTCTAAGCAGTGCATATCTACTCGGCTTTATTCAGGTATGAGGATAAACTGTTAAAAAAATCCTCATTTGTTTTTGGAACATTTGCACCTCTGATATAGAGGCTAAATATCCTAATTATAGATATTATTTTTCTTATATCCGCTTAGGCTTGTCAGCTTTTGCGGTTTTTCTTTTGTCGTTTTTTGTCCGAACACGACACAAAGAATTTTTCAGTGTAGGATGTCGTTCCCCACCGACCAATCTGGATTTTTCAAAAAAATTCAGATTGGAGGGAATGATATGGCTTATAACAAAGCCAAAGAAGAAAAGAAATGGCGGCTCTGGAAAGAAGCTGAAGAAAAGAAATTACGGAGTTTAGGCGTTGATGAAGATACCATTGAAAAGCTCCATGTTTACGATTGGGAAGTATTCAACTCTGACAGACGATTTTATCAGAGACTAAAGGATGTGGCTACATACCTTGAGGAAATGGAAGCCGATGCGGAGCTGCCCGAAATAAGAAGCGTTGACGACCTGCTTAATAACATTGAAAACCAGAAGCTCCATCAGGCTCTTATTATGGTGGACAAGCTGACTTTGCAAATTGCACTTTGGAAAATGGAAGGCTTTAGCAGCTCTGATATTTCTAAGAAATGCGGTTTATCTGTTGAAGCAGTAAATTTCCGTATGTGGTATCTGAGAAAAAAATTAAAAAAACTTTTTGACATCTAATATTAAGACCGCTGCCACGGGCTATGGGATGAGAGGCAAAAATCTCTCATCCCATTTTCCTTGTGTGGCGAGAATGGGAATGTTCCTTGAAAAGTGAATACCCATTCGCCAAATACTTCCTCTTTGTGATTGTGATGAGCATAAGCGTGTGCAGCGGTACGCCAAGACCTGCCGACAAGCAGAAAAGCGATGAAAGGTGGTGAGCGATTTCTTACCGACTCAAAATATCGGGCAGCTCCCGATTACGCCATAACCCACAAAGAGAACTATGGTACTCCCGTCCAGTCACAGTCCGAACGGTAATCAATCCGTCGCAGGCAATGAGGGCGGCTCTGGCAGACCGTCAGAGGGGGAAAACACCCGTGGAGTCAGTTCGCTACTGACCGTTTGGCGACTTCCCTGCGCATTTTAGCGCATTAGCATTTTGGGGCGTCGAGGACAAATAAAAATGCCTTTATTCATATTCAGCCAGATACAAAGCGGTCATCGGAACAGAGAATGGTTTATATTCTCCCGACCTTAAAAACTTCCTTGTGTCTGGCTGCTTACATAGGCAGACTGTACTTGCCTAAATAAAATAGGAGGTCTTACACATATGGAAAGAAAAATAAAACGGGGCGATATTTATTATGCCGATCTCAATCCAGTCGTAGGATCAGAGCAAGGCGGGACACGCCCCGTACTTATCATTTCAAATAATACAGGGAACAAGCATAGCCCAACAGTTATTGTTGCCGCTATTACAAGCAGAACATGGGCAAAGAATAAATTGCCCACACATACAAAGGTAGATGATATTTCAGGGCTGAGTCAGAACTCGGTCATACTTTTAGAACAGATACGCACGATTGATAAGCAACGCCTGCAGATGTTCATAGGAACTCTGGACAGGCGTTTTATGGTATCTGTTGACGATGCGCTGTCAATTAGTTTAGCTTTGGAAGGGAGGAAGAAAAGTGCATGAGTTTAAATTAGACAACCATTACGCTGCACTGAAATTGATAGAGATACTTCTGGAAATGGGAAAAATCAATCAAGCTACTTATGCAAATATAATGCGTCATCAGGATTGGCACATTTCACAAGCGGCTTGAAGTTGGCTACAATAGAGCTGAAATTAAGGAGGTATCGCTATGAATACAGCAATAAACGAGTATAATTACAGATTTAAACTTACGGACTATTCCTTATTTGATAGGAATAGAGAAAGAACGGTGGCAATCTATGGTCGTGTTTCCACGGAACACGAAGCGCAGCTCTCTGCGTTAGAAAATCAGTTGCAATGGTATGATGATCAAGTCAAATATCATCCGAATTGGACTGTTTGTGAACGCTATATTGATGAAGGTATTACGGGAACACAGGCAAAAAAGCGTCCTGCTTTTTTAAGAATGATTGATGATGCAAAGCACGGAAAATTTGATTTGATTGTAACCAGAGAGGTTTGCAGATTTGCTCGGAATGTTGTAGATACTCTTGTGGTGACAAGAGAGCTAAAAGGAATAGGCGTCGAAGTATTTTTTATTGATGATAATATTTGGACAATGGACGGCGATGGCGAATTGAGGCTGTCGTTGATGGCAACACTGGCACAGGAAGAAAGCCGCAAGACTTCTGAGCGTGTAAAAGCAGGTCAGAAAATCAGTCGTGATAATGGTGTCCTTTATGGCAATGGAAATATCCTCGGATATGACCGGGCGGGAGACACCTATGTTATCAATGAAGAACAAGCGGAGACGGTCAAAATGATATTTGATCTTTATTTGCAAGGTTATGGATCAATGCGGATTGCAAAAATGCTGACAGAAAGAAAAAGGAAAACGGCATCAGGACTTGTGAAATGGAGTGTATCTAATATAATGCGGGCTATCCGTAATGCCACTTACACAGGCACAAAGTGTTACAATAAATCCAGAAGCAATAACTTCTTGGAGCAAAAACGCATCAACAACTTAGATATGTCTACTTATGAATATGTAGAGGGAGATTTCCCTGCTATTATTTCACAAGAGGTTTGGGATAAGGCACAACAGATACGAATGAGCAGAATGAAGCCTTCTCTGGTATCCACAGAAAAAACAACCCACAGCAAGCGGGACTCAAAAGATATTTGGGTCAACAAATTAAGATGTTCCTGCGGTTCGTCTTTCCGTAAAAATCGGTGGCACACTAAAAAAGACGGAGGAACTTCTTATGGTTATCAGTGCTATAATCAGCTTAATAATGGTACAAAGAGGAAAAGAGCTGAACTTGGTCTTGATACGGATGGCTACTGCGATATAAAAATGATAACAGACTGGAAACTCGACTTTATGGCGAAAGAGCTGTTAGAACATTTGTGGCAGAGCCGGAAACAATCTGTTCTTATTGCAATAGACCTTATTAAGAGGTATTATAAAGAGGACAGAGGGAGCAACAGCTATTCTGATGCGATTGCTTTGCAGACAAAATTGGATAAAGCTCAGACCCGGTTGACAAATCTCATTGCGATGCGGGCGGACGGAGAATTGTCAAAAGAAGAATATCAAAATATGCGTGTACCGATTGATGCAGAAATTCAGCAGCTTCAGGACAAGTTAAAATCTGCGGATACTGATAAACAGCCGACAAGAGGTTTAGAGCTTGACGAGATTATTAAGACGCTGAATACGCTGATTGATTTCAGTGGTACAAAGATCAGCAGGGATGTTATCAATCAATTCGTGTATAGAGTAACGCCGACAACGGATAAGACCTTTGACTGGTATATTCATTTACACGGGACGGTTGATGCCAAAGCGACATTTACTGCTGATGGCAGAAAGGGACGGGCAATTATCAGATTAGAGGAAATCGAGCAGATTTCCTCATTACATAGGAAAGAAAATGAGAGCAACAGCGATTTCATAAAAAACCCCATTATTTTTTCCTTTCTGCACAGGCAGCTATCGCGCAGAAAAACGCAAAATAATATAGGATAAACTGTAATACGATACCCTCAAGCGGGACATGATAATATAAAAACCCGCTTGAGGGTATTTATATACAGAAATTTATTTTTTAAATTTTATCTTGCTTTTTCCGGGACTTCACTTTATAATAACCTATATGCAGATATAGTTCATCGGTAGAACGCTAGCTTCCCAAGCTGGAGAGACGGGTTCGATTCCCGCTATCTGCTTTTTTTCATGCCCGAAATTGTTTGAAATCAGTAACAAATATGCGCAAAGCGGCGGACAGCCACGGAAAGGAGTTTTAAATGTCAAAAATATTGATCAGTCCCTCGAAATATGTGCAGGGCCCGGGAGAACTTAAAAAACTGGGAACCTATGCGGAAATGTACGGAAAAAAGGCGCTGCTGCTGATGAGCCGGGGCGGAATGCGCAGGATCGGAAAACAGCTGGAAGAGAGTTTTAAAGGTACAAGCTGTGACTATGTATTTGAAAGCTTTCAGGGAGAATGCTGCAAAAAGGAGATCCGCAGGCTCCAGGATAAGATGGAGGAGGAAGGCTGCGACCTGATCATCGGTATCGGCGGCGGAAAGATTTTTGACACGGCGAAAGCCGCGGCATACGCACAGAAGACACCGGTCCTGATCTGCCCCACGATTGCCTCTACAGACGCTCCCTGCAGCGCCCTGTCGGTGATCTACACAGAAGAAGGCGTGTTTGAGGAATATCTGTTCCTGGACGCCAATCCCAATCTGGTGCTGATGGATACGGAGGTTATCGCGAAATCTCCGGTGCGGCTGACGGTGGCGGGCATGGGCGACGCGCTGGCTACGTATTTTGAAGCCAGGGCCTGCGCGGCCAGCGGCGCCAGAAACTGCGCCGGAGGCCAGGTGACCGGCGCGGCTTTGGCCCTGGCGAAACTTTGCTTTGATACCCTGATGGAAGAGGGAGTAAAGGCGAAGCTGGCCCTGGAGGCAGGGGCCTGCACCGAGGCAGTGGAAAAGATCATTGAAGCCAACACGCTGCTGTCCGGACTGGGATTTGAGAGCGGCGGTCTGGCAGGCGCCCACGCTGTACACAACGGCCTGACAGTGCTGGAGGAGTGCCACGGCATGTATCACGGGGAAAAGGTGGCCTTCGGCACCATCGTGCAGCTGGTGCTGGAAAATGTTCCGGCAGAGGAACTGGAGGAGATCATTGATTTCTGCATTGAAGTGGGACTGCCGGTAACCTTAAAACAGCTGGGGGCGGAGCATATCACCGAGGAGCAGATCCTGGCGGTGGCAGAGGCAGCCTGTGGGGAAAATGACACCCTTCACAATATGCCCTTTGAAGTGACACCCCGGACAGCGGCAGCCGCCATAAAAGCCGCGGACGCTTACGGCAGATATTTTCTGGGAGAAAACTGAAGGAGATCCGGCGGGAAGCTCAGGAGGCAGTCAGCTGATCCAGCGTGCGGAAGGTATAGCCCATCTCTTCCCACCGGGTCAGCAGTTCATCCAGAATCTCCGCGTTGGTGCGGGAGGTGCTGTGAAGAAGGACCACCGCTCCCGGATGAATGCGTCCCAGGAGTTTTTCAAAAGCCTCTTCTTTTGTGGGCTGGTCATCCTGGTACCAGTCCACATAGGCCAGGCTCCAGAAAAAGGTTTTGTATCCCAGAGCTTTTGCCATTTCCAGATTGGAAGTGCTGTACTTTCCCTGAGGAGGCCGGTAATACTTTTTCATGGGTTCTCCGGTGATCTCCCGGTACATGTCCTCTACCTGCGTTAATTCCTTTTCAAAGGATTCCAGGGTGGAAATCTGAGACATGTCGGGGTGGGAATATGTATGGTTGCCTACGATATGGCCCTCGTCAGCCATGCGTTTGACCAGATCCGGCGAGGTGGAGATGAAATTTCCCACTACAAAAAACGCGGCCGGGACCTGATGCTTTTTCAGGGTATCCAGAATGGCGGCGGTATATCCGTTTTCATATCCGGCGTCGAAAGTGAGGTAAATTACTTTTTCGTCAGTATCTTCCGCGTACCAGGCGTCATACTGGCGGAGTTCGTCAAAGGAAGCGTTCGCCGCAGGCGGCTGGCCCTCTTCCTGAAAGCTTAAGCCCCAGTTTTCTTCAGCGGGCTGGAGAAGGGCTGAGGCTTCTTTTAATTTCGCGCCGCCCATGGCCAGGCCTCTGCCGGACAGAAAGGCGGCTGCCAGCAGGAAGGCGGTGACAGCGGCTTTTTTTAAAAATTTTCCGGAATACATAACTTATATCCTCTGGATTTTGATTTACTATATGCGGAGGGAGGAGGGAATATGAGAAGCAGCGTAAAAAGATTGAATTTTCACTCAATATCAGAAAAAATGAAAAATTTAAAAAATTAGAAAAATTATAAAGAAACAGTTGACTTATAGGGAGAAAGATGGTATTATAACATTCGTCAGCGGGACAGCCGCTGAGAACAGAGACGCAGGAATGGCGGAATTGGCAGACGCGCAGGCTTCAGGTGCCTGTGGTAGCAATATCGTGCGGGTTCAAGTCCCGCTTCCTGCATAAAAAGCAGAACCCCGAAACCGGACAGCCGTGTTTCGGGTTTTTTTGCAGCGGAGGCGGGAGGCAGTACGGGGATATGGATTTTGCCGCTTTTTTTTAAAAAACAGTTGACTTATGAGGGAAAAAGTGCTAATATACATTCTTGTAGCGGGCAGCCGCTGAGAATAGAGACGCAGGAATGGCGGAATTGGCAGACGCGCAGGCTTCAGGTGCCTGTGGTAGCAATATCGTGCGGGTTCAAGTCCCGCTTCCTGCATTATAGTAGGAAGGATCTCGAAACAAGATGCAGGGTTTCGGGATTTTTTTTGTAGTCTCCGGTCAGAATCCCGGAATTCTGCGCTGCAGATGAAAAAAACACACTTTATATGAAAAAAATCAAATTTTTGGGCGCCGTGTTAGGTGTTTTGACTAAAGGAAGAAAGAGCGAAAAGCTCTTTTTTTCGTTTTAAAAACGTAGAAAAACAAACCAAAAAAGAAAAAAATAAACAAAAAGAGAAGGTAAAAAAGAATATGTATGTATATTGAAAAAATACAGAGAAATTTGTATTGTAAAATGCGGAGAAATCCAGAAATAAACCGGGTGAAGATTGACAGTGCCAGCGCGCTGGAATAAAATTAAAAATAAGACACAATAGGAGGAGGGAGAAAATGAGACATCGAAAACGAAAATGGGCGGCCTGGCTGCTGACGGCGGGAATGGTTCTGGGACTGCTTCCCGCGGGTGCTGCCAGACAGGTTTCCGCAGCCGGCGATTTTGACCCGGACGAGGATCTGCTGGCCCATTATCCCCTGGAGACAGATACCAAGGATGTCTCCGGAAACCAGAAGGACGCGGTCATTGCCGACGGAGCGTCCGGAGTGGATTTTTCCGGGGACTCTCTGAATCTGGCAGGAGGGAACAGGAACAGCGGAAACTATGTGACGTTGCCGGACGGGCTCTTTGACGGACAGGATACGGTGACGGTATCTCTGTGGATCAATAATCACGATACCCAGGGAAATACCGCGGCCTTTTTCTTTGGAAGCCAGGCTTCCGGCGTGGTGCCCAGCAATTATTTCCTGCTGAATCCCTGTGCTCCCGGGGGAAACTACAAGGCAGTTTTTACCAACAGCGTAAATGCTTCCCAGCCCTGGACCACAGAGGTGGGAATCAACGACAGCGCTTATGCCACTACCGGGTACATGAACCAGTGGAAGCTGTATACCGTTGTCATTGACGGAAACAGCATGGCCGGCTATCTGGACGGAGAGATGCTGGAAGAGGTATCCATGGACCGGACGGTTTCCGATTTCGGGACAGGACTGAAAGCCCATATCGGAACATCCCAGTATCTGGAAGATCCTCTGTTTGCCGGGTCCTTCCGGGATCTGCGGATTTATGACAAGGCGCTGACCGGCGAGGAGGTACAGGATCTGTTTGAACTGGGAAGCCAGAGAAACGCGGTTCTGGAAGATAAGGAAAACCTCAGCCTGGGAGATGTTTCCAATGTTATCGGAAATCTCACCCTGCCCCGGGAAGGAGCCAATGGTTCCAGCATTACCTGGGAAACAGAAGATCCTTCCGTGGTATCGGAAACCGGGGAAGTAACTGTTACAGAGGAAGCCAGAAGTACGGTGCTGAAGGCAACCCTTACCCTGGGGGACACATCGGCGGTCAAGGAGTTCCAGGTGACCGTGGCGGCCCGGGCTCAGCTGGAGGAACTGATCCTGAACCGGGTACAGGTTCCCTACGCGGTGACCGGCAGCCTGCCCACAGAATTTGAGGGCGGAATCACAGTGGCCTGGGAGGATCCGGCAGGACTGGTCCGGACAGACGGTACTCTGAACCAGCCGGAGACCAGCACGGAAACCCAGGTTACAGCCCGCATTACATACGGCGGCTCTTCCTATGAAAAGACTTTTACGATTCTGGTCATGGAAGAGGGCTCTGAATACGTGATGAGCTATACCCGTTCCAATGTGGCGGCGGCTCTGGGACAGAGCATGCACCTGGCCATCAGCGAAGACGGGGAAAATTTTGAAGCACTTCACAACAATACCGGCGTTCTGTTCGCGAAAGCGGATCTGGACGGCTGGAACGCGGGAACCACCCGCACCCTGGTGACGCCCTGGCTGTTCCGGGCGGCGGATGGAGGCATGGGAGTTATCGCGGTGAGGGACGACGGAAAAGTCCTGGTATCCTTTACGAAGGACCTTATGGAGTTTGACGGGGAAATCTTCCCGGATCTCCATGCGGAAGGGAAAGTGGTAAATCCCAGATGCAGCTATAACGGCTCGGAATATGTGATCACCTGGGAAGACGGACAGGGCGGTCTTTTTGAGAGCGTCACGGCAGATTTCACAAAGTTCAGCCAGCCTGTTTCCATCAGCGCCCGGGAAAACTCCCAGCTGGATACAGATCTGGAAAACGCCCTGCCCTGCAGCGTGATCCCGGTCACAAAAGAAGAAGCGGAGAACCTGCGGGTGAAGCTGGGTTCTCTGGAAAATACCGGGGTAGAGGAAAAAACATATGCCTTTACCGTGGACGCGGGGGACACCCTGACTGCGGAGGACACGAAAGACGCGGTGATCACCGCACAGTACAATGACGGAACCACCGATGACATTCCCATTGTCTGGGATTACAGCACTGTGGATTTCTACCGGGAAGGCACTTATACCATTACCGGGCAGGCGAAACTGACGGAATATCCGGTGCTGGACGGACGGGCAGATCCCAACATCTATCTTTATAATGGAAAGTATTATTTTATTGCCACCGGAGAGACTCAGAATCAGTCCCAGATCTGCATCCGTGAGGCGGATACTCCCCTGGGTCTGTTCAGCGCTCCGGACCATGAACTGATGTCCAATACCCGGACGCCTAACTGGGCGCCGGAGCTTCATGAAATCGGCGGGAAACTGTATATCCTCTATGCCAAAGGCGGATCCTGGGATCAGGTCCAGAGCCAGATGATGGAACTGAAGGAAGGCGGAGATCCCACCGACCGCAATGACTGGAACGCGGCCCGGCCGGTAACCAGAAAGGACGGCTCCCCGCTGTATTCTCAGGGAATCACTCTGGACATGACCTATTTCCAGGTGGGAGACACCCACTATCTGTCCTGGGCCCAGCGGCAGATCACGGGAGGACAGGGAACCTCCGATCTGTGGATCGCCACCATTGATCCGGCCGATCCGTATCAGCTTACCAGTGATCCCGTGTGCATTCTGCGGAATCAGTACGGATGGGACCGGGTGGACACCACTGTGGATGAAGGCCCCTTTGTGATCCAGAACAACGGAAAGGTCTATATGACATTTTCCGGAGCGGCCACCGGCAATCTGTACGTGGTAGGCCTGCTGACGGCGGATGAGGACGCGGATCTTCTGGACGCTGACAGCTGGAAGGAAACCGGATACCCCATCCTCTCCTCAGAGAGTGTTTCCGGAGAACTGGGTCCCGGCCACAGCTGCTTCAGCACAGATGAAGACGGAAGAGATATTTTTGTCTATCATATGCGCCCCAACGGCGGCACCCGCAGCGCCACCGTCCGGAGGGTACACTGGAGCCCGGACGGCAGCCCGGTGCTGGATATGACCATTGACCAGGAACTGAAAGAAGAGTACCGCACAGTAACCGGTACGGTGACCGTAACCGGGAATGCGGAGTTTGACGATGAAGACGGGCTCATTGCCCGCTATCCCCTGGAAACAGACGCTAAAGATGTTTCCGGAAACGGATGGGACGGAGAAGTGAAGGGAGACGCCTCTTTCAGCCAGGATTCCCTGGTACTTCCGGGAGGCGCGAAATCCAATCAGAACTACGTGGAACTGCCGGAAGGCATGTTTGACGGACAGAATGAGCTGACCATCTCCATGTGGATCAAAAACAACGATACCCAGATCAATACATCCGCGTTTTCTATTAACGGACAGGAAAAGCAGAACGGGTATCCCAAATATTACTTCCTGCTGAATCCCACCAACCCGGACGGATATTACAAAGCGGTATTTACGGATCCGGAGGCGGGAAGCACGGCCAATCCCTGGACTACTGAGGTGGGAGTGAACAATTCCCAGAACAACAGCGTAGTAACCTCGGACCGCATGAATCAGTGGATGTATTACACGATTACCATCAGCGAAGACACCCTGACCGGTTATCTGAACGGAAAACTGGTGGGCAGCGATGAAATCCTCAACCTGACGGTTTCCGATTTCGGAGAGAAGCTGGCGGGATATATCGGAGCTTCCGATTACGCGGACGATACTTTCGCCGGTTCCTTCCGGGATGTAAGAATTTACGGAAAATGCATGGATGAGGCCCAGGCGGGACAGCTGTACCGCAAAGCCCTGGAAATCCAGAATGTCAAGGAACTAAAAAGCGGTATTTCCATTCCGGACGGCAAAACGGTTTACGGCGATCTGAATCTGATTCAGAGTACAGATACCTGCCAGGTAACCTGGACTTCCAGCAATGAAAACGCGGTGAAGACCGACGGAACGGTGGTCTTTGGAGAGGAAAGACAGGAAGTGAAGCTGACAGCGGAAATTACCTGCGGCTCCTATTCCGAGACCTGCGAATACACAGTGACGGTTCCTTCCAGAGAGGAAGCCCAGGCCGGCATTTACCGGAGCCAGCTGCTGATCCCCAGATATGTGTCAGAGGATCTGCAGCAGGAAGCGGACGGTCAGGCCATTGCATGGAGCTGCAGCGTGGAAGGACTTGTGGCGGAAGACGGCACAGTCACCCGGCCGGAGAAGGATACGGAAGTGACCCTGACCGCTGAGATCGGCGGCAGCAAAATCCAGCGGGATGTGACCATCATGGCCAAGGGGGGACAGATCCTGACCTACGTGATCCAGGGCGGAAACCTGTATGAGAACACCGGCGACCTGCTGGCCGCCGCGGACAGCCGCCGTTCCGATGCCCTGTTTCTGGCGGCAAAGACTGACGAGGAAGAGACTTATACAGAATTAAATAAGGGCAAAGCGGTTGTATATGTAAAATGGAGCGGGGATCAGAATTCCAGCCCTGACAACCAGATGGGCTCTCCGGTACTGTTCCGCAAAGCGGACGGAAGTCTGGGAGCGGCCGCTTCCGGCAACAATCACCGGAACGGCATCTATGTATGGGATACAGATGAGCGGATGCTCTTTACCGGAGAGCGGTTCCTGACCCTGGCAGAGACGGGAACCCAGGTCCGGAATCCTTCCGTGATCTACGATGAGATGGCGGAAGCTTACAAGATCTTCTGGCAGGATGAAACCGGGACTTCCTATGTAAGTATGACGGACAGCCTGGACAGCGGTTCAGTGATCCTGGAAACCCAGGAGTGCGCTTACGCCAAAATTCCGGTAACGGGAGAGATCCCGGATGCCGCGGCGGCGGAGGAAGCCTCTGTCTTTGAAGCCAGCGCTTCAGAGTACGCGGCGCTGACACAGAAGTACGGAACCGTGAAAAATACAGGGATCAGCTCGGTAGAAATCACCGCCAAGCCCGGAGAAGAAATTACTCTGCCGGAAACAGTCACTGCTTCTTACAGTGACGGCAGCACAAAGAATCTGGGAGTGATCTGGGAGGAAGATGATCTGAAGCAGCTGGAGAGCGGAGAAGAAGGCGTTTATGAAATCACCGGAAAGGTTCAGCAGGATGCCTACGCCTACCCCTTCATTGAAGAGCGGGCCGATCCCCATATCTTCTATAATGAAGACGACGGATATTACTATTCCACCGGTTCTTACTATGAGGAAGGCATGACTGCTCCCAACTGCTCCCAGTCCTACCGGAAGCTGGATATCCGCAGAGCGGAAACCATTGAGGGACTGAAGACCGCGGAAGAACACTATATTCTGGAATCCAAGGTGGGAGACAGATGGGGAGGCTTCTTCTGGGCGCCGGAGTTCCACAAGATCAACGGCACCTGGTACTGCCTGGTAGGAGCCCATGATTTCGGCAGCGCCGGCATACAGCCCAATACCAACTGGAACAACGCAAACTGGTGCTCTTATTCCATCCTGATACCTTATGAAGGAACGGATGCCCAGATGCAGGCCGGCGGTATGCTGGAAGCGGATCAGTGGGGCGAGCCCATTATCCTGCAGAATTCACCTTCCTTTGATGTTTCTTATTTTGAGGACGACAACGGACAGGGCTACTATATCATGCCCCAGAACGCCCAGATCTCCATTGTGAAGGCTCAGGGCGGAGAAGGGGTAGTTCCCCAGCCCACCGGCGAGCGTGTGGTGATCAAATCCGGCGAGTGGCCCTGGGAATACGGGATCTACGAAGGAAGCATTTCCGCTTCTAATCCCGAGGGTACAGATCAGCTGGTGGTAGAAGGCCCCTACCTGTTTGAGTACGGGGACAAGGTGTATATCAGTTATTCCGCGGCTACTGTGGATAAATACTACACTCTGGGACTGATGATGGCAGACAAGGGCAGTGATCTGATGGATCCTGCCAGCTGGACCAACATCCCCTATCCTTTGCTGAGCTCCTATGATACTTATGAGGGAGCCATCGGCGGAGGAGCCCATGTAGGCGGCGGACATAATTCGGTGGTGGTAGATGAGTACGGCAATCTGGCTCTGGTCTACCACGCGAGACCTTATCCGGATCCCCATTCGGGACAGTCCGGAGCGGGCGGTCTGTTTGATCCCTGCCGGCATACCGCGGTGAAGAGCATTCATGTTGCCGCGGACGGAACGCTGATCTTTAATATGACAGCGGAGGAGGAACTGGCGGAAGAAAACAGAACCATTACAGCGGTCGTCACCATTGACGATGGAAAAGAGGAGCCGACACCGGAGCCCACGGAGGAGCCGACGCCGGAGCCCACAGAGGAGCCGACGCCGGAGCCTACAGAGGAGCCGACGCCGGAGCCCACGGAGGAGCCGACACCGGAGCCCACGGAAGAGCCGACGCCGGAGCCCACGAAAGAACCGACCGGAGAGCCGACGCCGGAGCCCACGAAAGAACCGACCGGGAAGCCGACGGAGAGGCCTACCGGAGAACCGACAGGGAAACCCACAACGGCTCCTACGGAGAAACCGGATGTTTCCGGAACACCCGGAAGCGCCCAGAAACCTTCTGATTCAGCCCAGACGGGGGACAGCACCAATCTGGCAGTGCCGGCGGCGCTGATCCTTTCAGCTCTCGGATATACCGGAGCTGTAATATATAATAAAAAGAGGAGGATGAAAAAGAGTTAATGAACAGAACAAGGAAACTGAAACACAGAGCCTTGGCGGCTGTTCTGGCTGTTTCCATGGTGGGGGCATATGCCCCTGCCGTCGCCTCGGCTCAGCCGGGTGAGGAAGAGCCGGATCTGCTGGCAGATTTTACCTTCGATGACGCGGAGACAGGATTTGCCGGGGGAAGCGCGGTGGCCAAGATCAACGGCACCTATGAACTGCGGGACAGCAAAGACGCCCAGAGCGGGAAAGCCCTTTATCTGAACGGCAATGCGTCCAACTATCTGTCCGTGACGGACGAAGCGGGCAAAAGCCTGCTGGCAGGCAAAGAGGAAATTACTATTTCCTACGACGAAAAGCCGGATCAGACCGGCACCAGCTGGGCCTTTTACGCGGCTCCCAACGAGAATGCCCAGGTTAATGCCAAGGAACATTACATCGGTGCATTCCACAATAACGGAAACATTAAGGTAGAGCGCTACAACAATACCAACGGCCGGCCGGCATCCGTGGAAGAGAATGTTGGAAGCGGCTGGGCTCACATCGATATCGTATTTACCCAGGAGGAAACTTCCCTCTATGTAGACGGTGTAAAGAGAAGTGTAGTGGCCAGTGAGTACGCGCTGACAGATATCCTTGGAGATTCCGGTATCTTTTATATCGGAAGAGCGAACTGGGTAAACGGCGAGGGATATAAAGGATGGATCGACAATTTCAAGATCTATGACGGAGCGCTGACAGACGAGGATCTGGTAAGCGATGAGGCTGCAGCCGCCGCGGTCCAGGCCGACAAAGAAGCTCTGACTCTTCCGGAGACAGTGACAGAAAACTTTATCCTGCCTTCTTACGGCTCAAATTACTCCAAGATTACCTGGAGTGTATCCGGTGAAGGCGCTGCCGCGGTGATCTGTGAAGACGGATATACTGTAAAAGTAACCAGACCGGAGAAGGAAGACCAGGTGGTAACATTTACTGCTTCCATTGAGATGGCGGGACAAAGCGAAACGAAGGACTTCCAGGTGACAGTGGAGAAACTCATGGACAGCCAGGATTTCCTGACAGAGGCTAAGAACCGTCTGGAACTGGTAAATCCTGACGATGTGAGAGGAAATATCTACCTTCCCACAGAGGTGGAAGTAGAGGGCTCCGGAAGAACAGCGGCTGTGACCTGGAAATCCAGTGATCCGGCTGTGGTGACAGATCAGGAGCAGGATGGAAAGCCCGCAGGCGTAGTCACCCGGCAGGACAAGGATACGAAGGTGACAATGACGGCTACTCTGAACGACGGTTCAGAAACAGCAACAAAAGACTTTGAGCTGACAGTCAAGAAAGCCCATGAGATGGAGGAGACTACAGATTATCTTTTCGCCTATTTCCTGAATGACGGCGGTCCCGCTCAGCAGCAGATCTTCTTTGCTTCCAGCCACGATGGGGACAACTGGATGGATCTGAATAAGAAGGAAGCCGTGCTCAGTGTGGCGGACTCTGTGAGAACGGAAGAGGATCTTGAAAATATGCGCAACCAGGCAGGCGTGAGGGATCCCTATCTGATCCGCTCTCCGGAAGGTGACAAATTCTACCTGATTGCCACGGATCTGTGCATCGGCAGCAATGATATTGCCAACGGCACCGTAGACTGGGGCACCTCTCAGTATAACGGAAGCCACTGCCTGCGCATCTGGGAATCTACGGATCTGGTAAACTGGTCCGAGCCCTGGCTGGCGGAAGTAGCGCCGGAGGGAACTACCTGCGCCTGGGCACCTGAAGCCATCTATGATGAGACTACAGGAGAATTTGTAGTGTACTGGGCATCCATGACCGGAAGCGTGCAGAAGGTCTACTATTCAAAAACCAGAGACTTCCGCAACTTCTCGGAACCTCAGATGTTTGTTGACAATGGAAACGATCATATCATCGATACCACGGTTTTAAGAGACAGCCAGGGGAATTATTACCGGGCCTCCGCGGCTGACAGCACCATCCGGGTGGAGAAATGTACCGACAGCAGCCAGTGGCTGACCAATCAGTCTGTGTGGGAAACCCAGGGCTTTATCCGGGATATCACCGGCTACACACCCGGCCTGGAAGGACCGGAACTGTTTGCTTACAACCAGGATGACTGGAAGGAAGTAGACGGACAGAAGGTGGAGACCTACGGACTGCTGGCCGACAACAACGGCGGCGTGGGATATGTGCCTTTCTATACTACGGATATCGCCAATGCCAAATGGGTGAAAACCGAAGACAACGATTTCAATTTTGATACGAATCATAAGCGCCACGGCACCGTGATCCAGCTGACAGCGGAAGAATACGACCGGGTGATGGAGGCTTACGGCCCCAGCAAGATCGAAGTAAAAACAGCTCCTGTAAAGACTACCTATGAAATCGGCGAGGAAGAGCTGAATCCGGCAGGACTGGTGCTGACGGTAAGCTACTCAGACGGAAGAACCGAGGAGATTGCTTATAACGGCAGTTCCAAGAACGCAAGACAGTTCAGCTTCAGCGGCATGGATTTCTCCCAGGCCGGTAAACAGACAGTAACTGTTTCCTATGGAGAGCAGAAAGCTGAATTTGAAATCCTGGTGGAGGATTCCTCCGAGACAGAAGCAAAACTCCTGCTGGATTTCGACTTTGAAGATCTGAGCGCCGGACAGGATATCGTGACGGATACCGCCAAAGCATCCGGCGGCTATACCCTGACAGACAGCTACGATGGAAGCGGAAGCGCCCTGCATCTGGATGGAACCGCAGCTCAGTGGCTGAATGTGACGGCGGCAGATGGCTCCAGCCTTCTTACCGGGCTGGAGGAAATGACAGTTTCCTACGACATCAAAAACGAGCGGACCGCTACCAACTGGGCCTTCTACGCGGCGCCCAACGGCAACACCCAGCTGAATACCACGGAGCACTATGTGGGATTCCTGCACAACGGCGGAAACCTGACTGTAGAGCGGTACAACAATACCAATGGCCGTCCGGCCAATCCCTCCGCGGCAGTGGGAAATGACTGGGTACATATTGATGTGGTGCTGAGCAAAACAGATACCGCCATTTATGTAAATGGCGTAGAGAGGGCCAGAGTAGACAGCGATTATTCTCTGCTGGATATTCTGGGAGGAAACAGTATCCTTCAGATCGGAAAAGCTAACTGGGCATCCGGAGAATATACCCAGGCTTCCATGGATAACCTGAAAATCTGGAACAAGGCTCTGGACGTGAAAACAATCCAGGAAAACGTTCCGGAATTTTTCCTGAATCAGGAACTGGAAGCCATCAAGGCGGAAATCAAGGGTGTAACCCTTGAAAACGGCCAGAGCGTTCTGCCGGACTACGGCGGAACAGTTACCTGGAAATCGGAAATGGACGCGATCGTCATCGGCGAGGACGGACTGACAGCGGATGTACAGGCTCCGGAAGTAGGCGAGGAGGATCTCACCGGCACGCTGACCGCGGTGATCTCCCTGGGAACCCTGACTGCTGAAGTAAAAGTTCCTGTGACTGTAAAAGCGCAGGTAGGGCCGGATGATCCCTACGGATATCTGATGGTGCATTTCGTAGAGGATTCCAACGGCTATGCGGAGAAAATGTATCTGGATATTTCCAGAGGCGATAATCCGGAACAGTGGGATCCCCTGAACGACCGGGAGCCGATCCTGGCTTCCAACCTGGGAACCACCGGAGCCAGAGACCCGTACCTGACCTACAATCCTGAAACAGAAACCTACTATATTATCGCTACGGATCTGCGTGTCTTCGGCGGAGACAATCTCCAGTGGGGATACTGGGGAAGCCATGGAAGTACCATGATGAATGTCTGGGAATCCAAAGACCTGATCCACTGGTCAGATGTGCGCCAGTTTGATGTGGCTTTAAATGCCGACGGCGAGACGGAGGCTTATCTCGGCATGATGTGGGCACCGGAAGCTACCTGGGTGCCGGACTACTACGGAGAGGGAAAAGGAGCCTTTATCGTATACTGGTCTTCCAATGTATATTCCGATCCGGAGCATACTTCAGTCGTGGGCGGCGGATCTGACATTATGTACGGCGTGACCACAGACTTTACCCAGGACACCTGGGAGTACGGCGGTCTGTTCCTGGACGGCGGAAGCGAGGGATGGATCGACACCAATATCCTTCAGGCCAACGGAAAAACCTACCATATTACAAAGAGCAACTCGGAACAGATCATCATGGAATCCACCGATGCAAAAGACTGGTGGAACTATGAAACCACCGAATGGACCAGAGTCCAGAGCCATATCGGCGAGAGCCGCTACGGTTCAGTAGAGGGCCCGGCTACCTTTAAAGATCACAGCCAGGAGAACCGCTGGTATCTCTTTGTAGATGATCTGCCTACGCCGGGATATCAGCCCATGATTTCCACGGATCTGGATCAGGGCTGGGATTATCTGGATAGTTCAGATTATTATCTGACTTCTTACACCAAACACGGCGGAGTGATCTCCCTGACCAAGGCTCAGTACGACGCCCTCCGGGCCGCTGACGCCGAGTCCGCGGTAAAGGAAGATCTGGGCAGTGTGACAGTCCAGGCAGGAAGCACAGCGGAGGAGCTGCAGGCATTGCTTCCGGCCCAGGCAGAAGTAAACCTGTATTATGATATGGGAACCTCCATGCTTCCGGTCGAGTGGGATCTTTCCGCAGTGGATCTGAACCAGGAAGGAACCTATCAGGCAACAGGAATCGTACAGTCCATCAGCTCCAACAAGGACGCCTGGGTCGGAAAGGACGGCTCTACAGCCTACGACGCCCCGGACAGAGAACTTTACAGTTCCCGGGCCATTCAAGTGACGGCACAGGTGGAAGTGACAGCGGAGGAGAAACCGGAAGCTGTACTGACAGGGATCGAGATCGTGTCCGGTCCGGACAAGACAGAATACCGCCAGGGAGAAGAACTGGATCTGACAGGACTGACCGTGGAGGCTCATTACAGCGATGGAAGTACTGTGCCCCTGCAGGCAGGGGAGGACGGATACACCGTGAGCGGCTATGATCCGCAGCAGACGGGAGAGCAGACGATCACCGTCAGCTACAAAGAGGAGACGGCGGAATTTACGGTAACGGTGGCAGAGAAGGAGGAGCCGACGGTAACGCCGGAGCCCACAGAGACGCCGGAGCCCACAGAGACGCCGGAACCCACAGAGACACCGGAACCCACAGAGACCCCGGAGCCTACAGAGACGCCGGAGCCTACCGATACCCCGGAGCCCACAGAGAAACCGGATCCCACGGATACTCCGGAACCGACACAGAAACCCACCGGCCAGCCGGAGAAAACACCTACGGCCGCGCCTTCCAAACCCGGGCAGCAGCCCTCCGGAAAACCGGGACAGGGTACTTCGTCAGCGCCCACCGGCGATAAAACAGAAGCCGGGCTTTACGCTGCAGCTCTGGCAGCAGCCTGCGGCGCGGCAGTTGTAATCCTGAAAAAGAAAAAAGCAATGAAATAAAAAGCCGGTAAAACCGATGGCAGAAACTGCGCAAGGCAGCGGAAGCCATCGGTTTTCTGCGCCTTAAAAAGATCCGGGCCCAAAAGATCGGATTCCGGTTGCGGACAGAGAATATATGAGATATAATCCCATCTTTGACAGTTGAAAGAGTAAAAAGAGGCTACAAACCCAGTAAATATGGGCGTTGTAGCCTCTTTCGGTCTTGCATCGATATGTGCTATATTTTGTCTCTTCCCAAAACTTTTGTGTTTTTAATGAGAGTGCGCATGGAGGTTTTGGTAATGATCTCATAATCCGTACGGAAACCAAAAACCTGATGCAGGGTATCTGTAAGTTCTGTACGAGTGTAAGAGGGGATATAACCGCCGGCAGAAGATAAAAGGGTCATCTTCATGGAACGCAGGGTTTGGATGAGTTGATTACACGTATAGTCCTCTCCAACGGCCTTCTCCAACAGCCGATACACGGTCAGGCTGAGATAGCAGGTCATGAAATGGGCTTTGATGTGGTCTTCTGTACGGACAAAGGCGGGGCGGGAGCCGAGATCCTCTTTCATGATGCGGAAGTTTTCTTCGATCTGCCAACGCTGCCGGTTGATCCGGATGATCTCACTTACCTCTCCCTCCAGATTGGTCACTACGGCATAAAACCCGTCATACATTGCTTCTTTCTCGATCTGTTCCTGGTCAAGGGCATAGATTGTTTTTTCAGCGATCTCCCCATCCGCCGTAACCGTAGTGGTTTTTATAAAACGCATAGGATCGTTCGGGTTTTTGCTCTTTCGTTTCTTCCCCGCGGAGGAGAAAAGTTTTTGCGCCCGTTCCATCTGGTTTTCCCGGATCCTTCTCTGGTAAGCGGCGTATTTTGGGGAATAGGTAACGATCAGAGTTTCATCCATATCTGCTGTCACAAGGGGGTATTCCTTATAATAAACAGAGTTGTAGGTCTCTTCATCCGTTTCATCCAGTGTGCGAAGGTCAATAAATTTTTTGGATCCTATTTTGCGGAACTGCGTGGGATCCATTGCGATCCTCCGTTCATCCTCTTTCATTTTTTTCAGAGAATATGTGATCACATAGGCTCTGTTAGCGAAACTGTTGAAGCGGCGGTTATTCAGAGAACCCAGTCCACTATCCGAACAGAAAATAAATTCGCTGCAGTTGAAATCCCGGATGATCTTCTGCTCTAATGGCTTCAAAGTTGTCTGTTCATTCTGGTTCCCGGGGAAAATATCGAAAGACAAAGGGATCCCGTCCGCATCCATGAACAATCCCATGGTCACGATCGGATTAGGACGGTGTTCCTTGCTTTTGCCGTATCTGCGCAGTTCGTCCTCCTGTTCGATCTCAAAATAAAAGTTTGTGCAGTCGTAGTATAGGATTTTTTTGTTCCTGGGATGGACAAAGTTGGAATTCTGGTAGAGTTCGCTCTGTATAAAATCGGATTCCTCAGCAAGGACGGAAAGGGCACGGTAAACATCCTGTAAGGAATACTTCGGCGGTTCCAGCAGTGTCTTGCAGTAGGCATAGCTTTCCCGTTTGCTGGAGGGATGGAGAATACGGGCATAGATCAGGTCTGTTAAAATGGCGTGGAGATCATACAGATATTTATGGCGGCCTTTGATAGAACGGCAGATCTTATCCAGGCGAAGCTCGGTAACAAGGGACTGGAGAAAGAGATATCCAATGTTAAAAAGGCGCTGCTCATTTGGGGCGATACGTGTTCCTTGAGAAAAATCTATAGAAACTTTCCCGTTTTTCTGATTATAGAGTTCTGTTTCTTTTCTTGCTTCACCTTTGGCCCATGCCAGCATCTTATCTTTGTCTCCGTCAAACTGAGCGATGAGATCGTTAAATTTTCCGAGTTTTTTATAAATACGGGAAGATGATTTTCCATCCTCTTTCCGAAACGATTGATAAATGTATACGTCTTTATTATTTTTACTGCCTGTAATAGCGATATACATGATAAAAAACGCCTCTCTTTTCTTTTTATTATAGCACACTATTACAAACAAGTACATAGAAAAACATAAAAATTGACAAAAAAATGCAGGAATTATGCGGCCTGCAAGGTGTTTTTGATTTATTCAACTGTAAAACTCCCGGGCGCGGCAGTTGTAATCCTGAAAAAGAAAAAAGCAATGAAATAAAAAGCCGGTAAAACCGATGGCAGAAACTGCGCAAGGCAGCGGAAGCCATCGGTTTTCTGCGCCTTAAAAAGATCCGGGCCCAAAAGATCGGATTCCGGTTGCGGACAGAGAATATATGAGATATAATATAACAAAATGCATAAAAATAGAGGGAGGAGGAGAGAAAAAGTGTGCAAAATAACAACTGGAAAGGGGGAAAAATACACGGATGTAAGTTAAATCAGAATAGAAAGAAATAATATAAACAAAAGGAGCAGCAAGGAGATGAGAAAAAGAAAGCGATCAAAAGTACTGGTTTCAGTGCTGGCGGCAGCGATGCTGATTTCGGGAATTAACATTCCGGCAGAGGCTCAGAGTGAGCAGGAGACAAAAGCGGAAATGTTCAGCGGGACGGATGTGGTTCTGAATGATGGAATGTTCAAAGAATCCCGGGAAGTCGGAGAAGAGTATCTGCTGTCCTACGATGTGGACCGTCTGGCTGTCAGCCTGTTCCGGTACACAGACAAAAAAGAAAATGCGCCGGTGGATATGAACAATGGCTACGGAGGCTGGGAAGACAGCGGCGAGAATGGAATCGGAGGCCATACATACGGGCATTACATGTCCGCCTGCGTCGCAATGTACATGCAGACCGGAAATGAACAGCTGAAGAAAAATGTAGAGCGCGCGGTGGAACTTCTGGGAGAGGCTCAGGATGACGATGGCTTTGTAGCCGGGTTTAGCCGGGTAAATCTGGATTACGTATTTGATCATCCCGACGATTTCTGGGCAGGAGGCAACAATGACGCATTTCTGCAGGGAATCTGGGCGCCCTGGTATACGATCCACAAACTGATGGCCGGTCTGATCGACGCCTATCAGTATATGGGAATCCAGGAGGCGCTGACCTATGCGGAAAAGCTGGCTTCTTATGCCAAGAACGGAACCGATAAGCTGAACGATGAGCAGATGGAGCGGATGCTGGTCGGAGAACATGGCGGGATCAATGAGTCTTTCGCTCAGCTGTACGAAATAACCGGAAAAGAAGAGTACATAGAACTGGCAAAGCGTTTCAGCCATAAAGCGGTTATGGATCCTCTGGCCAGAGGGGAGAATAATCTTCCCGGTCTTCACGCCAATACGCAGATACCAAAAATCTGCGGAGCAGCTAAAATTTATCTGCTGACAGGCGATGAGTATTATAAAAGAGTAGCTGAGAATTTCTGGAAATATGTAACGGAGACACAGACATATGCCAACGGAGGCACCAGCAACTATGAGTTCTTTACCCAGGTGGACGAGGAGCCGCTGTCAGAAAAGAACTGTGAGACCTGCTGCGTTTACAATATGCTGAAGCTGACGGAATATATTTCCCAGTGGGATCACAATTCCAGCTATATGGATTACTATGAAAATGTCCTGTATAACCAGATTTTAGGATCGCAGAACAGCGAAGGATATAAAACGTATTCTGTAGATCTGAGCATGGGGGCTTCCACTGTGTTTCTGGGACATGACGGTTTTGAATGCTGTATGGGAACCGGAATGGAAAATCCGGGAAGATATAACCGGATGATCTATTCAAAGGATGAGAACAGCCTTTATGTAAATCTGTTTATTAATTCCACTGTATCCTGGGAGGAAAAGGGGCTGACCATAACACAGCAGACAGATTATCCGGAGGGAGACACTGCCCTGCTTACGGTGGAGGAGGGAACCGCTGCGCAGACAGCTCTGAAGATCAGGATTCCGGGATGGACAGAGGGCATGACGGTTTCTGTAAACGGAGATGAAATACAGACTCCTGTGGAAAACGGCTACGCGGTTATCGAAAGAACCTGGAATCAGGGAGATACAGTCAGCGTCCGCATGCCTATGAAGCTGGAACTGTATGTGGCCCGGGGCAATGAACATGTTGTAGCCTTTAAGTACGGCGGCGTTCTGCTGGCAGGAGATCTTGGAAACGGCAGAGTGCGGAGTATTGTAACGGACAGCCGGAATCCGGAAGAATTTATACAGAAAACAGGAGAAGGACTGCAGTTTGAGATCAGCCAGATCCTGCAGCCCGGCAGCGGTTCCATTCAGCTGAAACCTTTTTATGAGTTTGAATCAGAACCCCATATGGTTTATTGGAATCTCTATACCAGCGAAGAATATGAGTCTCAGCCCAGCCTGAACGGCAGTCTGTCAGAGCGTCTGGCGGATGTGACGATTGACAGTGTGGTGCCGGGACACATGCAGTCGGAAGTAGATCACAATTATAAAGGAGAAGGCGAGATCACCAATGGAATCTGGGATCCGGCGGCACAGGACCCGGCCACAGGAAGCTGGAGGGCGGTCAAGGGCGGCTGGATCAGCTATGATCTCACAGTGGATCCGGAAAATACAAATTATCTGCTCAGCATGTTCTGGGGAAGCGACAACAGCAATCCGGATCCGCGGAAGCTGGATATCCTGGTTGACGGCACGCCCCTGCAGGAAGATTACATTCTGGAAAACAACCGTCCGGATAAGATTGAATATTTTTATCTGAAGATTCCTCAAAGCCTGACAGAGGGCAGGGAAAAGATTACAGTCACCTACCGGTCTGATCCGGGAAATAATGCCGGAGGCATTTACGGTGTACGCACCGTTGTCCGGCCGGTGGATGAAATCTCCTGGGGAACCACTGTGGCGGCCCAGGATGCTTCTGTGACGGCGGAAGGCACATGGAACCCTGAGGGCAGCGGCCTGTGTACCAGCCAGGAGGGAGCCTCTGCTGTATATACCTTTACAGGCAGCGGATATATCCGGCTGAGCGCCAGAGCCGGAAGCGGCCAGGACGGAGCGGAGATCTGCCTGGACGGAGAGAAAGCGGGTGTTGTTTCCGCAGGCTCAGGCGCGGAAGGATACCAGATCATGTGGGAATCTCCCCGCCTTTACCGGGAAGGAACTCATACGCTGAAAATCGTCTCCAAGGGAAATTTTGCTTTCGATTATCTGCAGCTGGGTGACGAGAATATTAAGATCGGCAATGTAGAAGCTTATCCGGAGCTGACAGGTATTGTCCTGACAGAGCCGGAAAAGAAGGAATATGAAATCGGGCAGAATCTGGATCTGGCAGGAATGAAAGCCGAAGCCTTCTATTCAGACGGAACTTCTGCGGATGTTACGGATCAGGCGGAAGTGACAGGCTATGATCCGCAGCAGGCGGGAGAACAGACTGTTACCGTATCCTATCAGGGAATGGAGGCGGTCTTTACAGTTACAGTTAAAGACGCCGGCATTGTCCGGGATCCGGATCTTCTGGCGGATTTCGATTTTGAAAATCTTACAGATGGACAGGAGATCGTCACGGATACGGCGAAAGCATCCGGCGGCTATACCCTGACAGACAGCTATGAGGGCAGCGGAAAGGCTATTCATCTGGACGGAAGCGATGCCCAGTGGCTGAATCTTACCGGAGCAGACGGAAGCAGTCTGCTGACAGGACTGGAAGAACTTACCGTTTCCTACGATATTAAAAATGAGAGAACCGGCACGAACTGGGCCTTTTACGCCGCGGCCGATACAAAGGGACAGACCAGTCCGGGAGAAGACTATATCGGCATTCTGCACAAGGACGGCACAGTTACGGCAGAGCGGTATCACGATGTGAGTTCCCGGCCGGCGAATCCGGAAACAGCAGTGGACGACGGCTGGAATCATATCGATGTGGTTTTCAGCGCTTCGGACACGGCGGTATATGTCAACGGGATAGAGAAAGCCCGGGTTTCCAGTGAATATGCTTTAACAGATATCCTGGAGGACAGCAGCATCCTGCAGATCGGAAAGGCAAACTGGGGAAGCGGGGAATATACCCAGGCTTCCATGGATAATCTGAAGATTTACAAAAAGGCGCTGTCCGCGGAAGAAATCGGTCAGAATGTTCCGGAAATCTTTGTCGATCAGGCTGTCAGCAGTATCGAGAACAGCATCAAAGATGTAGTTATCGACAGCCCGGAAATGAAGCTGCCGGATTATGACGGGACCGTGACCTGGCGTTCGGACATGCCGGAGATCCTTATCGGAGAGGACGGCGTTACCGCCCAGGCGCAGCAGCCGGAGGCCGGAGAGGAAGATCTGAGCGGTGTTCTGACAGCGGTGATCACAGTGGCAGGAAAGCAGAAAGAAGTAAGCGTTCCGGTGACAGTGAGAGCGAAATTGAATCCTGATGATCCCTACGGATATCTGATGGTGCATTTTATTCAGGATGAATGGAACTATAAGGAAAGGATTTATCTGGACATTTCCAGAGGTGACAATCCGGAACAGTGGGATCCCCTGAACGGCGGCGAACCGATTCTTGCCTCCAATCTGGGGACTACCGGAAGCAGAGATCCGTATCTCACCTACAATCCGGAAACGGAAACCTATTATATCATTGCCACGGATCTGAGAGTATACGGCGGCGACAACGCGGGATGGAGCGAATGGCAGAAATCCTACAGCACAAAGATGAATGTCTGGGAATCCAAAGACCTGATCCACTGGTCAGATGTGCGCCAGTTTGATGTGGCGCTGGATCAGGAGGGCAGCAAAGTGGCTGAACTAGGCATGATGTGGGCGCCGGAAGCCACCTGGGTACCGGATTACTACGGGGAAGGACAGGGAGCGTTTGTAGTTTACTGGTCTTCTCAGGTCTACAGCGATCCGGAACACAACGGACCTTCCCATGCTCAGATCCTCTGGGGAGCGACCACGGATTTCACCCAGGAAACCTACGAATACGGCGGAATATTTATTGATCCCGGCGAGGCCAGAATCGACACGACCATTATCCAGAATGAGGGACGGACGTATCACATCACAAAAAAAGAAGGCCAGAACAAACTGTATATGGAGTACACAGACGACAAAGAATGGTGGCTGCCGGAGGCGCAGTGGACGCTGGTTCAGGACAACATCGGGACAGACCGGTACGGCTCTCTGGAAGGGCCGGCGGCCTTTAAGGATCACAGCCAGGAAAACCGTTTTTATCTGTTTGTAGATAACTATACAGAATATAAACCGATGGTTTCTTCCGATCTTGACAAGGGCTGGGAGCACCTGGACAGCTCCGATTATTACCTGACCCCGAACACCAAACACGGCGGAGTGATCTCCCTGACCAAGGCTCAGTACGACGCCCTCCGGGCCGCTGACGCCGAGTCCGCGGTAAAGGAAGATCTGGGCAGTGTGACAGTCCAGGCAGGAAGCACAGCGGAGGAGCTGCAGGCATTGCTTCCGGCCCAGGCAGAAGTAAACCTGTATTATGATATGGGAACCTCCATGCTTCCGGTCGAGTGGGATCTTTCCGCAGTGGATCTGAACCAGGAAGGAACCTATCAGGCAACAGGAATCGTACAGTCCATCAGCTCCAACAAGGACGCCTGGGTCGGAAAGGACGGCTCTACAGCCTACGACGCCCCGGACAGAGAACTTTACAGTTCCCGGGCCATTCAAGTGACGGCACAGGTGGAAGTGACAGCGGAGGAGAAACCGGAAGCTGTACTGACAGGGATCGAGATCGTGTCCGGTCCGGACAAGACAGAATACCGCCAGGGAGAAGAACTGGATCTGACAGGACTGACCGTGGAGGCTCATTACAGCGATGGAAGTACTGTGCCCCTGCAGGCAGGGGAGGACGGATACACCGTGAGCGGCTATGATCCGCAGCAGACGGGAGAGCAGACGATCACCGTCAGCTACAAAGAGGAGACGGCGGAATTTACGGTAACGGTGGCAGAGAAGGAGGAGCCGACGGTAACGCCGGAGCCCACAGAGACGCCGGAACCCACAGAGACGCCGGAACCCACAGAGACGCCGGAGCCTACCGATACCCCGGAGCCTACAGAGACGCCGGAACCCACAGAGAAACCGGATCCCACGGATACTCCGGAACCGACACAGAAACCCACCGGCCAGCCGGAGAAAACACCTACGGCCGCGCCTTCCAAACCCGGGCAGCAGCCCTCTGGAAAACCGGGACAGGGTACTTCGTCAGCGCCCACCGGTGATTCCTCAGATTTGGCGGGAACGGCGGCAGCTTTGGCGGCGGCCCTCTGCTTTATAGGAGCAGCGGCGGCAGTCCGCAAAAAACGGAATTCTTAAAGCTGTATGATATGAAATAAAAAACAAGGAGTTTGGCCCCGCCTCCCGGCGGGGATCAAACTCCTTGTTTTAGTTAAGTTACGTTTTTAAATCTGTCTCAGTGGCCGCCCTGCAGGTTTTTCACCGCGGTAGAGAGCATCAGCTTGATCCGGTTCAGCTGGTTGACCTCGGAAGCGCCGGGGTCATAGTCCACAGCCACAATGTTGGCCTTGGGGTATTCCTTACGGATAGCCTTGATGACACCCTTGCCTACAATATGGTTGGGCAGGCAGGCGAAGGGCTGGATGCAGACAATGTTCATAACGCCTGCGTGGATCAGCTCCATCATCTCTCCGGTCAGGAACCAGCCCTCTCCCGTCTGATTTCCTACGGACACAATGGGAGAGGCGTATTTCGCCAGGTCTCGGATGTCCGCCGGGGGAGTGAAATGCTGGCTTCTGGCAAATTCTTTGGAAGCGGCGCTCCTCAGCCAGTTGATCGCTTTGATGCCCAGGTTGCAGAGGGCGGCGGTGGACTTCTTCATTCCCAGGTGCTCAGCCTTGAAGTTGGCGTTGTAGAAGCTGTACATGAAGAAATCGATGAGGTCCGGGCATACCGCCTCGGCTCCTTCCCGCTCCAAAAGCTCTGCCAGATGGTTGTTGGCCGCCGGCAGGAATTTTACCAGGATCTCGCCTACGATTCCTACCCGGGGTTTCTTTTCATCCGTAATGGGAAGCCGGTCGAAATCCCGGATCATAGTGCGGCAGATCTGCTTGTATTTTTTAAAGGAAACCTTGGGGCCGCTGACAAAGTCAATACAGATTTTTTCCCATTTTTTATGTAAGCGGTTGGCGGAACCCTTAACCTTCTCATAAGGACGCATCCGGTACAGACATTTCATCAGGATGTCTCCGAAGACGGCGCCGAAAACTACTCTCAGGGCCAGCTTCGGCGTGATCTTAAAGCCGGGATTGCCTTCCAGTCCGCTTAAGTTCAGAGAGATAACGGGGATATATTCCATTCCCACCTTTTTCAGGGCCCGGCGGATAAAGCCGATATAGTTGGAGGCCCGGCAGCCGCCGCCGGTCTGGGTCATGATCACCGCCGTCCGGTGAGTATCGTATTTGCCGGACAGCAGGGCCTGCATGATCTGTCCTACCACCATCAGAGAGGGGTAGCAGGCGTCGTTGTTTACATATTTCAGGCCTACATCCACGGCATCCTTGTTGTCGTTGCCCAGGATCTCCAGATGATATCCCTCCGCGTTGAAGGCCGGCTCCAGGATATTAAAGTGGATCGGAGACATCTGGGGGCAGAGGATGGTATAATCCTTCCGCATTTCCTCGGTGAAGACAGGCTTTTCAATGGAGGAAGGCTCGATCTTGCGGGGTTCTGGATTCTTTTCCCGGGCCCGCAGGGCAGCCAGCAGGGAACGCACCCGGATCCGGGCAGCTCCCAGGTTGTTGACCTCGTCAATCTTCAGACAGGTATAGATCTTGCCGCTGCCGGTGAGAATATCGTATACCTGGTCGGTGGTGACGGCGTCCAGTCCGCAGCCGAAGGAGTTCAGCTGGATCAGATCCAGATCCTCCCTGGTCTTTACATAGTTGGCGGCGGCGTAAAGGCGGGTGTGGTACATCCACTGGTCGTTGACCCGCAGAGGCCGCTCCAGAGGCGCCAGATGGGACACAGAATCCTCCGTCAGCACGGCGATATCGTAGGAATTGATCATATCCGGAATACCGTGGTGGATTTCCGGGTCGATGTGGTAGGGGCGTCCGGCCAGGACAATGCCCCGGTGTCCGGTCTCCTCCATCCATTTCAGAGTCTCCTCGCCCTTTTTCTCGATATCCCTGCGCATGGCGGCCATCTCTTCCCAGCCGGCTCTGCAGGCTTCCCGGATCTCCTCCTCAGGGATCTGGGGGAAGACCTTCACCAGTTCGTCCGCCAGAATTTTTTCACTGGTAAGGGACAGGAAGGGATTCATGAAACGGATCTCCGGATCGTTCAGCTCATCCACATTATTTTTGATGTTTTCCGCGTAGGAAGTGACAATAGGGCAGTTATAGTGGTTCACGGCGCTGGGGTCCTCATTCCGCTCATAGGGAATGCAGGGATAAAAGATGAACTTCACGCCCTGCTTCAGGAGCCAGCTGATATGGCCGTGGGCCAGCTTGGCCGGGTAGCACTCGGATTCGCTGGGGATGGACTCGATGCCCAGTTCGTAGATTTTCCGGGTGGAAACCGGCGAGAGCACCACCTGGTAGCCCAGCTTCGTAAAGAAGGTGAACCACAGGGGATAATTTTCGTACATGTTCAGGACTCTGGGAATGCCCACCTTGCCCCGGGGAGCTTCGTCCTCCGTGAGGGCGGCGTACCCGAAAAGCTTCTTTAATTTATACTCAAACAGGTTGGGAATGTGGTTGGCATTCTTTTCCTTGCCGATACCCCGCTCACAGCGGTTGCCGCTGATGTACTGGCGGCCGCCGGAAAAACGGTTGATCGTAAGCCGGCAGTTGTTGGTACAACCTTTGCAGTTGGCCATCTTGGTGGAATACTGCAGGGTATTGATCTTTTCAATGGGCAGCATGGTGGTTTCCTGGCCCCCGTACCGTTCTCTGGCAATAAGAGCCGCTCCGAAAGCCCCCATGATGCCGGCGATATCGGGGCGGATCGCCTGGCAGTCGGCGATCCGTTCAAAGCTTCGCAGCACCGCGTCGTTGTAGAAGGTGCCGCCCTGGACCACAATGTGATTGCCCAGCTCTGTGGCGTCAGACACCTTGATGACCTTGTACAGGGCGTTCTTGATGACAGAGTAGGCCAGGCCGGCGGAGATGTCCGCCACAGTGGCGCCTTCCTTCTGGGCCTGTTTTACCTTGGAATTCATAAATACGGTGCAGCGGGTTCCCAGGTCGATGGGATGCTCCGCGAACAGCGCTTCCCGGGCAAAATCCTGGACGCTGTAGTTCAGGGACTGGGCGAAGTTCTCGATGAAAGAGCCGCAGCCGGAGGAACAGGCTTCGTTCAGCAGCACGCTGTCCACGGCATGGTCTTTGATCTTGATGCACTTCATATCCTGGCCGCCGATGTCCAGGATGCAGTCCACCTCCGGGTCAAAGAAAGCGGCGGCGGTGTAGTGGGCGATGGTTTCCACCTCGCCCTCATCCAGCATCAGGGCCGCCTTGATCAGAGCCTCGCCGTAGCCGGTGGAACAGGCGTAGGCAATGTGGGCGGAATCCGGCATCTGCGCGTAGATTTCCTGGATGGCCCGGATAGAAGTGGCCAGGGGGTTGCCCTGGTTGTTGCTGTAGAAAGAATAGAGCAGGGAGCCGTCCTCGCCTACCACCGCTGCTTTGGTGGTGGTGGAGCCGGCGTCAATGCCCAGATAGCAGTTGCCTTCGTAGGTAGAAAAGTCCGCGGTAGCCACATTGTTGACACTCTGCCGTTCCAGGAAGGCATCGTACTCCTCCTGGGAAGAGAACAGCGGCTCCATGCGGGCAACTTCAAAGTCGATGGCTACACCGGTGCGCAGCTTTTCCGCCAGATCCTTCAGAGAAGCCTGGGCATCGGCGGAGGCATTCATGGCGGAGCCGATGGCCGCGAACAGGTGAGAGTTGTCCGGCACGATGGTGTGCTCCTCGTCCAGCTTCAGGGTGCGGATAAAAGCCTGCCGCAGTTCCGGCAGGAAGTGCAGGGGCCCGCCCAGAAAGGCGATGTGGCCCCGGATCGGCTTGCCGCAGGCCAGGCCGGAGATGGTCTGGTTCACTACAGCCTGGAAAATGGAAACGGCCAGATCCTCCTTGGTAGCCCCGTCGTTGATCAGGGGCTGGATATCGGTTTTGGCAAATACGCCGCAGCGGGCGGCGATGGGATAAATCGCTTTATAATTTTTCGCGTACTCGTTGAGGCCGGTGGCGTCTGTCTGCAGCAGGGAGGCCATCTGGTCGATAAAAGAACCGGTGCCTCCGGCGCAGATGCCGTTCATCCGCTGCTCAATGTTTCCGCCTTCAAAATAGATGATCTTCGCGTCCTCGCCTCCCAGCTCGATGGCTACGTCCGTCTGGGGCGCGTAGTGCTGCAGGGCAGTGGAGACAGCGATCACCTCCTGGACAAAAGGCACTTCCAGATGGTTGGCCAGGGTCAGTCCTCCGGAACCGGTGATCACCGGGCTGACAGAGATCTCGCCCAGCTTTTCGCAGGCCTCGGACAAAAGATCTGCCAGGGTCTCCTGGATATTGGCGTAGTGACGTCTGTAATCAGAAAAGAGCAGAGTGTTCTCTGCGTCTAAAATCGCGACTTTTACCGTGGTGGAACCGGTGTCGATTCCAAGGGTATATCGTTTTTCATTCATGTAAATTTCTCCTCACTTTCGCTTCTTATGATTATACGACAAGATTCGGGCAAATACAATTAGTAAAAATCCCCTCAAATATTAAAAGACTATAACCTGGGGCTGTACGAAATATCTGAAGGCAGGAAAGGGGACAGTCATTGATTTTTGCGGGGGAACAGGCTATACTGTAGCCATTGAAAAGGAAAGAATCCGGATGATAAATCAGGACAGAGGAGAGAGAACATGAGCGAATATAAGATTCTGAAAACAGAAGGCAGAGCCAAGCGGGCGGAATTTCACACCGTCCACGGAGTGATCCAGACCCCGGTATTTATGAATGTGGGGACCGTGGCGGCCATTAAAGGAGCCGTCTCCACAGAGGATCTGGAAGGCATCGGCACCCAGGTGGAGCTGTCCAACACCTACCACCTGCATGTGCGCCCCGGGGACCAGGTGGTGAAAAAACTGGGAGGCCTGCACCGGTTTATGTCCTGGAATAAACCGATCCTTACGGACTCCGGCGGCTTCCAGGTATTTTCTCTGGCCACGCTGCGGAAGATCAGGGAAGAGGGCGTCTATTTCCATTCCCATGTGGACGGGCGGAAAATCTTTATGGGTCCGGAGGAGAGCATGCAGATCCAGTCTAATCTGGCCTCCACCATTGCCATGGCCTTTGACGAGTGCCCCTCCAGCGTGGCGGAGCGGTCCTATGTCCAGGCTTCGGTGGACAGGACGGCCAGGTGGCTGCAAAGATGCAAGGCGAAGATGCAGGAACTGAATCAGCGGGAGGACACGATCAACAGGCAGCAGCTGCTGTTCGGCATCAACCAGGGGGCCATTTATCCGGATATCCGCATCGACCATGCCAAAAGGATCAGCGAAATGGAACTGGACGGCTATGCTGTAGGCGGCCTGGCAGTAGGGGAGAGCCATGAGGAAATGTACCACATTCTGGAGGAGGTAGTGCCGTATCTTCCCAAGGACAAGCCCACGTATCTGATGGGCGTAGGCACCCCGGCCAATATCCTGGAGGGCGTGGAGCGGGGCATTGATTTCTTTGACTGCGTGTATCCCAGCCGCAACGGCCGCCACGGACATGTATACACGAACCACGGCAAGCTGAACCTTTTAAATGCCCGGTATGAGCTGGACGACCGTCCGATCCAGGAGGGCTGCGGCTGCCCGGCCTGCCGACGGTACAGCCGGGCCTATATCCGCCATCTTCTGAAAGCCAAGGAGATGCTGGGCATGCGGCTCTGCGTGCTGCACAATCTGTATTTCTACAACCATTTAATGGAAGAGATCCGGGAGGCTCTGGATCAGGGAAGGTTCACGGCCTACAAGAAAGAAAAGCTGGAGGGCTTTGCGGCCGGAGAAGCATAAAAACAACAGAAAACAAAGGACTTCATGCCCTGGCGGCGCGGAGTCCTTTTTGTGTGGACGGAAAAATAAAAAAAATGAAACTTTTCCAGGCTGCCGTGCATCTAATCTGTGAAAACATAAATGCCATGGCAGTACACAAGAGGGGACATTGCAATGAGACAATTGGTAAAACGGGCCAGAGACGGAGATGGGGAAGCTTTCCTCGCGCTGATGGAACAGCATGCCGGGGCTATGTACAAGATAGCCAGAAGTATCCTGGGCAACAATGAGGACGCGGCCGACGCGATTCAGGAGACGATTCTGATCTGCTTTGAAAAAATAGCACAGCTGCGTCAGCCCCGTTTTTTTAAAACCTGGATGACCCGGATCCTCATTAATGAATGCAGAAAAATAATCCGGCAGAACAGCCGGAACCGTCTGCTGGCAGAGTTTCCGGATGTACCGGTGCGGGACGCTTCCCTGGAATACGTGGAATTCCAGGAGTTGATCCGCAGACTGGATGAAAAATACAGACTGGTCCTGGTGCTGCACTATGTCCAGGGCCTGAAGATCCGGGAAATCGCCGAACTTCTGGAACTTCCGGAAAACACGGTGAAAACCCGGCTGCAGAGAGGCCGGAACAGTCTGGCCGGGGAGTATCAAGCCCCCCGGGAGATTTTGCGTGCCGGCCGGAAAGGAGTGTCTTGGGATGAAAAGCAGAAAAATGAAAAAAATTTTGAGGGCTGATATCGGCCTTCCGCCTTCTGTAGAAAAGGGAGTGGAGAAGGCGTTTGAACAGATTCGCATGGAAGCAGCGGCCAAAGAGAAAAGGACAGTCAGAAAACGGAGGATCGTGCCGGGAACCGCGCTGGCGGCGGCGCTGGTTCTGATTTTGTCCGGGGTGACAGTGGCCGGAGCGGTGGTTTACTCCTGGAGCCCCAGGGTGGCGGAAAAATTTCAGGCAGATCAGGAGCAGCAGGATCAGCTGACCAAAGAGCACCTGACCCGGCCCCTGGACATTTCGGTGACAGATGGAGGCGTCACCGTATCCCTGGAACAGGTTCTGACGGTCCCGGATTATCTGTACCTCTGTTTTAAAATCACAGGTCCGGAGGATATGGATCTGACCGGGGATATCAGTTTCAATTTCATGGATTTTCAGCTGGTGGGACAAAAGGAACAGGCGGACTTTTCCTGGAGCGGACACTGCATGGAACCCGAAGAGGGACAGAGCAGCATCCGCTATTATGAAGTCTGGGGATTTCTCCAGGGTGCCTCCTATGAAGGCATGGTGCTGGATGTGCGGCTGAAAGATCTGATGCTGTCTCTGGGAAAAGGCGGTGATCCCTGCGAAACCCTTGCCCAGGGAAGCTGGGACCTGAGCTGGAATGTGGAAGAAATCTATGAGGGAGAAACCGTTCAGGTCGAAACTGCTCTGCCCGGCAGCGGCCTTACTGTCCACACGGTTACTGTCACTCCCATCAGCCTTTATATGGACTGTGACCGGATCAGAGACCAGAGCGGGGAGGATCCGGAGTGGAATCCGGTAGGCTACTGTATGGAGGACGGAACCACAGAACAGTTCCAGTGGGAGCTGCCGCCCAGAGAGGGTTATAAAAATCCGGCGGGGAGCCCGGAGGATACAGCCTATGAGATCCGGCAGGGGTTTGAGAAGATTTACGAGACAGACGAAATCAAAGGCATTCTTTTTTGCAGAGTAAACGGGGATGAAAAGGAATATTTTGAACTGGAACTGCGTTAGGAAAGGCTTGACGATTTATTCCTACAAGTGTAGAATAAAAGCGTTCCTACATATGTAGGATATAAGGAGGGTAAATTTTGAGACGAAGTGCGAGAAAAAAGCAGCTTCGCCGGCGCTGCCTGCTGGCCGGTGTTCTGGGGGCAGGGGGAGTGATCGTTCTGGTTCTGACGGCGGGAAGAGGGGAGATGCCGCAGAACCAGCTGCCCCGGGAGAATCCGGGGGAGGAGATCCTTTCAGAAAGCGGGCAGGAGGACCGGTCATCCGGGCCTTCGGCAGAAAAGGCGGAGATTTTAGAGCGCCTGAATGCCATGGCGGAAACCGATCCCCAGGTCAGGCAGATCCTGGAAAATGCGGACCAGTACCCGGAAGATATTCTGAAAGCTGTGGCGGATAATCCTGAGATCACTGAGTTTGCCCTGGCCTATCCCCAGAAAAAGGATACAGAACCGGCAGATACCATCGGATCTGTGACCCGGGGGGAGATTCCGGAACTGATCCAGTGGGATCCGCGCTGGGGATATGTCTGGTACGGGGACGGCGTGCTGGGAGTTACCGGATGCGGGCCCACAGCCCTTTCCATGGTGGCCGCGGGGCTTACAGGGGAGGCAGGGACAACGCCGGCAGCTGTGGCGGAATTTGCGGAAAAAGGCGGATATTATGTGGAGGGAACCGGCACCAGCTGGAGCCTTATGACAGAAGGATGCCGGAATTTCGGTGTGCAGGGGAGGGAAATCTCTCTGGACCGCCAGCAGGTTTTTGCGGAACTGGAGGCGGGCCATCCGGTGATCTGCAGTATGAAGCCGGGGGATTTTACGACTCAGGGGCATTTTATTGTGCTGGCGGGAACGGAGGACGGAAAAATACGGGTTCATGATCCCAACAGCCGTGTCCGCAGTGAAACACTTTGGGAGTATGACAGGCTTCAAAGCCAGATCAATAATCTTTGGGCTTTTGAGGCGGTTCAGTAGACGGGAAAACAGGAGCGCCCGGAAATTTTCAGGGCTCTCCTGTTTTTCTTGACATTTAATGACTACACATGTAGTATAAAAATAGAGAAAACAGATACAGCCGGGATCCGGAAAGGAGAACCAGTTCTATGAAAAAGAGATCAAAACACTTGAAATGGCTGCTTCTGGGGGCAGCTGTATTGGCGGCGGCGCTGCTGACAGCTTATTTTATTGGAAGAAACTATTTTTCCTCGCATTTTTTTCCGGGGACAGTGATCAACGGGATCAGCTGCGGAGGCGACACGGCTGAAACCGTAAAAGATAAAATCCAGGCCGGTCTGCTGGAATATACCCTGGAACTAAAGGAGAGAGGCGGATCAGCGGAAAAAATCACCGCCGGGCAGCTGGGAGTAACGTATACAGACGACGGAGGAGTGGAACAGCTTTTAGAACAGCAGAGCGGAAAACTCTGGTTTCTTTCTCTGACCGGCAGCACCTTGGCGGAGACATCGGCGGGCTTTACCTACAGTACAGAAAAATTGGAAGAGGCTGTGGACGGGCTGGACTGCTTTGATCCGGAGAAGGTCCTTCCGCCCCGGGATGCTTACGTGGAGGATGACGGAACGGCCTTTGTCGTTGTGCCGGAAGAGGAGGGAAATACCCTGGACCGGGAAAAGACCCTGAAAGCTGTGGCGGAAGCGGTAGAAAAGGGAGAAACCGTTCTGGATCTGGAAGAAAAAGGCCTGTACGAGACACCCGGAATCCGCAGTACGGACGAGGATGTTCTGCAGGAGGCTGAAATGCTGAACGCAGCCACAGCCGCCAGCATTACCTATGACTTTTCAGACCGGCAGATGACGGCGGACCGGACGGTGATCCGCTCCTGGCTCACAAAAGGAGAGGACGGCAGGTATTTTCTGGACCGGGAAAAGGTGTCCGAGTGGGTGAAACAGATGGCCTATGAGACAGATACCTTCGGTCTGGAACATGAGTTTAAGACTTCCCTGGGGCCGGTGATCACCCTGGCCGGGGGAGGAGACTACGGATGGGTCATTGACCGGGAGGCTACCACAGAGGAGCTGATGCAGATGGTGGAAGCCGGGGAGAGCAGGACGGTGGAACCGGTCTATCTGTATGAGGGAAAAGACCGGTCTGTCAATGATATCGGAGATACTTACGCGGAAATCTGCATTACACAGCAGAGAATGTGGTGCTACAAGGACGGGCAGCTGGTGGCGGATACCCCGGTAGTGACCGGCTGCCACTCGACCGGATACGATACGCCCTCCGGCAGCGTGTGGGCCATTGATGCCAAGAAAGCGGACGCCCATTTTAAAACCTACGGCACAGACGTGGATTTCTGGCTGCCCTTTAACGGAGATGTGGGGATCCACGATTCGTCCTGGCGTCCGGACGGGACCTACGGAGGGGATGTGTGGCTGAACGGAGGTTCCCACGGCTGCATCAACACGCCCCACCAGGCTGCCCAGGCGGTTTTTGACGCTCTGGAGATCGGGGATCCGGTTATTGTGTACTACAGCACAGATCAGGTGGTAGGGCCGTCGCCTACCCAGGAACTGGAAATGGGCTGAAAACATGGATGGAGGGGATGGGTTTGAAGCGTGAATTCAGCAGACTTCCGGCGTCGGAGCTGAGGATCATGCAGGCGCTCTGGCAGGGGCACCCGCAGATGTCCCGGCAGGAAATCCAGGAGATTGTCAACAGGCAGCGGCGCCTGGCGCCGACTACCATCAATTCCCTGCTGGCCAGGCTGGAAAACAAGGGCTTTGTTTCCGTAAAAAAAGAGGGAAAAAACAATCTGTACACAGTATTGGTGGAGCAGGACGAATACCGGGGCCTGGAAAGCCGGGCAGTGCTTGGACAGGTCTTTGACAATTCCCTGACCAGCTTTGTCCGGGCGCTGTACAGGGGAAAACAGATTCCGGAGGAAAAGCTGGAGGAGCTGGAGGAACTTGTGAAATCCCTGGAGGAACAGTGAAAAATACTTGCTATTTAATGGGGGATTGTGTATTATAGTAAGCAGACATGTTTGAGCAGGAGGAAAAAAGAAATGATTTTTGCTAGTGAAACAGCGTCATCATCCGGCGGCGGCATGGGAGTGATGCTCATTTGGATCGTTGCCCTGGTTGCCCTGATGTATTTCATGATGATCCGTCCCCAGAAGAAGGAGCAGAAGCGGATGCAGGCGATGCTTTCTGACCTGGCGGTGGGCGATGCCGTAGTGACCAACAGCGGTTTTTACGGAATTGTCATTGACATCAGCGAGGAGGATGTGATCGTAGAGTTCGGCAACAACAAAAACTGCCGGATCCCCATGAGAAAGTCCGCCATCGCGGCGGTGGAGAAACCGGAGCAGGCAGCTGCGGCTGAGAAGGATACCAAGAAGGACACCAAGAAGGATGCCGGCGCCAAGACCGAGAAGGTTGAGACAAAGAAAAAGTAAAAAATCAGATCAGATAGATATCCACAGAGTAGATTCTGCATACTTCTGTGGATATTTTTATTGGGGCGGACGCCGACCATAGTCCCGGAACAAGCCTTTTTGGGGCTTCCGGTCCCTGATCCGGAGAGTTCTATTTCAGGCTTATGGGCAATATGACCGGATTTTCTTGTGTTTTTTGTTGAAAATTCCGCAATATTGAAGTATCATATTAGGATATAAGAGTCAAAACCGGAGAAACGAGCTCCGGTTTTTAAAAGAGTGGAGAGAAAAGAGGGACTGACAATGGAATATAAGATCGGATTGATCCGGGGCGACGGCATCGGCCCGGAGATTGTAAATGAAGCTAAGAAAGTGCTGGACACGGTCTGCGCCGTGTACGGCCACAAATTTCATTATACAGATATGCTGCTGGGCGGCGCGTCCATCGATGCCCACGGCGTGCCCCTGACTGAGGAGACCATCGCCCAGGCAAAGGCCTGCGACGCGGTTCTCATGGGGTCCATCGGAGGAGACGCGGCCACTTCCCCCTGGTACAGGCTGGAGCCTTCCAAACGGCCGGAGGCGGGACTGCTGGGGATCCGCAAGGCCCTGAACCTGTTTGCCAACGTGCGGCCGGCGTATCTCTATGACGAGTTAAAGGCAGCCTGCCCCTTAAGGGATGAGGTGATCGGAAACGGATTTGACATGGTGATCATGCGGGAACTGACCGGCGGCCTGTACTTCGGCGAGAGAAAAACCTACGAGGAGAACGGCGTCCGGACCGCGGTGGATACCCTGGTCTACAGTGAGAACGAGATCCGCCGGATCGCCAAGAGAGCCTTCGATATTGCCGGAAAGCGGAGAAAGAAAGTAACCAGCGTGGATAAAGCCAACGTGCTGGATTCCTCCAGGCTGTGGCGCTCTGTGGTGGAGGAAGTGGCAAAGGAATATCCGGATATCACCCTGGAGCATATGCTGGTGGACAACTGCGCCATGCAGCTGGTAAAGGATCCCGGCCAGTTTGACGTGATCCTGACAGAGAACATGTTCGGGGATATCCTCTCGGATGAGGCCAGCATGGTGGCGGGATCTATCGGAATGCTTTCCTCCGCCAGCTTAAACGAAACCAGCTTCGGCCTGTATGAGCCCAGCCACGGGTCCGCGCCGGATATCGCGGGACAGAATATCGCCAATCCTCTGGCCACCATTCTCTCCGCGGCGATGCTGCTGCGGTATTCCCTGAATCTGGATACAGAGGCGGACGCGGTGGAGGCGGCGGTAAAAGCCGTGCTGAAGGAAGGATACCGTACGGGAGATATCATGTCGGAAGGATGTAAGAAAGTATCTACCACAGAGATGGGTTCTCTTGTGGCGGCGAAAGTAGAGGAGATGAAATAAAATGAGAAGTGACGCAGTAAAGAAGGGGATGCAGTCCGCGCCCCACAGAAGCCTTTTTAACGCTTTGGGCATGACAAAAGAAGAACTGGACCGGCCGCTGGTAGGCATTGTCAGTTCCTATAATGAGATCGTTCCGGGCCATATGAACCTGGACAAAATTACGGAAGCTGTAAAAATGGGAGTAGCCATGGCAGGGGGAACGCCTGTGGTGTTCCCGGCTATTGCCGTCTGCGACGGAATCGCCATGGGCCATATCGGCATGAAATATTCCCTGGTCACCAGAGATCTGATCGCGGATTCCACAGAGGCCATGGCCATGGCCCATCAGTTTGACGCTCTGGTGATGATCCCCAACTGCGACAAGAACGTGCCGGGACTTTTGATGGCGGCTGCCCGGATCAATGTCCCCACAGTGTTTGTCAGCGGAGGCCCCATGCTGGCAGGCCGTGTCCACGGAGAAAAAAGAAGTCTTTCTTCCATGTTTGAGGCGGTGGGCGCTTATACGGCAGGCACCATCACCGAGGAGGATGTGGAAGAGTTTGAGTGCAAGGCCTGTCCCACCTGCGGTTCCTGCTCCGGCATGTATACCGCCAACAGCATGAACTGCCTGACAGAAGTGCTGGGCATGGGCCTGCGGGGCAACGGCACGATCCCGGCGGTTTATTCCGAGAGGCTGAAGCTGGCAAAACATGCCGGCATGCAGGTGATGGAACTGCTGAAACAGAACATCCGTCCCCGGGACATTATGACGAAAGAAGCATTTCTGAACGCTCTGACAGTGGATATGGCTCTGGGCTGTTCCACCAACAGTATGCTGCACCTTCCGGCCATTGCCCATGAGGTGGGCTTTGACTTCCTGCCGGAACTTGCCAACGAGATCAGCGCCAGGACGCCGAATCTCTGTCATCTGGCTCCTGCGGGGCATACGTATATAGAAGACCTGAATGAAGCCGGCGGCGTCTACGCCGTGATGAACGAACTGGCGAAGAAGAATCTGCTGAACCTGGACTGCATGACGGTCACAGGAAAGACGGTGGGTGAAAATATCCGGGGCGTAAAGAATAAAAATCCCCAGGTGATCCGTCCGGTGGAGAACCCCTACAGCCAGACCGGCGGCATCGCGGTGCTGAAGGGAAATCTGGCTCCGGATACCGCGGTGGTGAAGCGCTCCGCGGTGTGTGAGGAAATGATGGTCCATGAAGGACCTGCCAGAGTTTTTGACTGTGAGGAAGACGCCATCGCCGCCATCAAAGGCGGAAAGATCGTGCCGGGGGACGTAGTGGTGATCCGCTACGAAGGCCCCAAGGGAGGCCCCGGCATGAGGGAAATGCTGAATCCCACCTCCGCCATCGCGGGAATGGGCCTGGGATCCACAGTGGCTCTGATCACAGACGGACGTTTTTCCGGCGCTTCCAGAGGAGCCTCCATCGGACATGTAAGCCCGGAGGCCGCGGTGGGAGGACCCATCGCCCTGGTGGAAGAGGGAGATACGATCCGCATCAATATTCCGGAAAATAAACTGGAGCTTGCAGTTTCCGATGAAGTCCTGGAGGAGAGAAGAAAGAACTGGAAGCCCAGAAAACCCAATGTGACCACAGGATATCTTGCCCGCTACGCGAAAATGGTCACCAGCGCCAACCGGGGCGCGATCCTGGAGATTCCGGACTGAACAAAATCCGGGATCTGAAGAATAAGCGGGAATACCGCATTGCGAAAGGAGAAATTGCCATGCAGTTAAATGGTTCACAGATCATCATAGAATGTTTGAAAGAACAGGGGGTGGACACCGTATTCGGCTATCCCGGCGGCACTATTTTGAACGTCTATGATGAACTCTACAGACATCCTGAAATCCGACATATCCTTACCTCCCACGAGCAGGGCGCGTCCCACGCGGCGGACGGGTATGCCAGGGCTACGGGAAAGGTAGGCGTATGCTTTGCCACCAGCGGCCCCGGGGCCACAAATCTGGTGACCGGCATTGCCACTGCCTACATGGATTCCATTCCGGTGGTGGCCATCACGGCCAATGTGGGAACCCCGCTTTTGGGAAAGGACAGCTTTCAGGAGATCGATATCGCCGGTGTCACCATGCCTGTCACGAAATACAGCGTGATCGTAAAGGATGTAAAAAAACTGGCGGAAACCATTCGGAAGGCATTTCAGATCGCAAAGACCGGCCGGCCCGGCCCGGTGCTGGTGGATGTGACCAAAGATGTGACGGCGGCTGTCTGTGAATACACCAGGCAGGAGCCGGAAGAGATCCGGCCGGTGACGGAGCTGATCCGCCAGGAGGATCTGGAAAAAGCGGCGGATATGATCCGCCGGGCGGAAAGACCGTTTATCTTTGTGGGAGGCGGCGCGGCTTCCTCCGGAGCGGCGGAAGAAGTCCGGGAACTGGCGAAAAAGATCCAGGCTCCGGTCTGCGACAGCCTGATGGGAAAAGGTACATTTCCGGGAACTGACGAGCTTTACACCGGCATGCTGGGCATGCACGGCACAAAGACCTCCAATCTGGGCATGTACAAATGCGACCTGGTGATCGTCCTGGGAGCCAGATTTTCTGACAGGGATGTGGGAGATACCAAGAATTTCGCCAACCAGGCCCAGATCCTGCAGATCGATGTGGATCCGGCGGAGATCAACAAAAATGTGGTGGTGGACGCTTCCGTTATGGGAGATATCAAGGAAGTACTCAAACGGCTTCTGCCCATGATCCCGGAACAGCAGCATCCCCAGTGGATCGCCGAGATCCAGGAAATGAAGAAAAAATACCCGATGGCATACCATGAGGATGTCTTGAGCGGACCTTCGATCATTGAGGAAATTTACCGGGTGACCAAGGGAGAAGCGCTGATCTGCACGGACGTAGGGCAGCATCAGATGTGGGCGGCCCAATATTATAAATATACCAGCCCCAGGACGCTGCTGACTTCCGGAGGTCTGGGCACCATGGGATACGGACTGGGAGCCGCCATGGGAGCCAAGTGCGGACGCCCGGAGAAGACGGTCATCAATGTGGCGGGGGACGGCTGCTTCCGCATGAACATGAATGAGATCGCGACTCTGACCAGATACAACATCCCGGTGATCGAGGTGGTGATCAACAATCATGTGCTGGGAATGGTGCGCCAGTGGCAGACACTGTTTTACGGAAAACGGTATTCCCAGACGATCCTCAGCGACAAAACGGATTTCGTGAAAGTGGCGGAGGCTATGGGAGCCGTGGCCATGCGGGTGACGAAAAAAGAAGAATTTGCCCCGGCGCTGGAAGAGGCTATCCGGCTGAACTGCCCGGTGCTGCTGGACTGCCAGATCGACTGCGACGACAAAGTGTTCCCCATGGTTGCCGCGGGAGGGGCCAACAGTGAAGTGTTCGATGAAAATGATCTGAATGAAAAGAACGCTTGACGGAAAAAGCGTTCTGGTTGTATGATGGATTCATGCCGGTCTGTGTTGGACCGGCATGGAAAATATAAGACATTTGTGACGGAAACAGGAGGAAAGAGGAAAATGAGCAGAGTATATAATTTCTCGGCCGGCCCGGCAGTCCTGCCGGAGGAGGTTTTAAGAGAAGCCCAGGAGGAAATGCTGGATTACCGCGGATGCGGAATGTCCGTAATGGAGATGAGCCACCGCTCAAAAATGTTTGCCAATATCCTGGAGGAGGCCGAGGCGGATCTGAGAGATCTTCTGAACATCCCGGAAAACTACAAGGTGCTGTTTCTCCAGGGAGGAGCCTCTCTGCAGTTCGCGCAGATCCCCATGAATCTCATGAAGAACCGGGTAGCCGACTACATCGTTACCGGACAGTGGGCGAAAAAGGCATGGCAGGAGGCCCAGAAGTTCGGCAAGGCCAACAAGATCGCGTCCTCAGAGGATAAGACATATACTTACATCCCGGACTGCTCGGATCTGCCCATCAGCCCGGATGCGGACTATGTGTACATCTGTGAAAACAACACCATCTACGGGACAAAATTCAAAAAGCTCCCCAACACCAAGGGCAAGCTTCTGGTGGCGGATGTCTCTTCCTGTTTCCTGTCCGAACCGATGGATGTGACAAAATACGGCATTGTATACGGCGGCGTTCAGAAAAATGTAGGCCCCGCGGGCATGGTGGTATCGATTGTCCGGGAAGACCTGATCACAGACGATGTGCTGCCGGGAACCCCCACTATGATGAAATTCAAGACCCAGGCAGACGCGGGCTCTCTGTACAATACGCCTAACTGCTGGTGCATCTATATCTGCGGCAAGGTGTTCAAGTGGCTGAAGAAGATGGGCGGCCTGGCTGTCATGAAAGAGAGAAATGAAAAGAAGGCCGGACTGCTCTATGATTTCCTGGATGCCAGCAGCATGTTCCACGGCACGGTTGTAAAGGAAGACCGCTCTCTGATGAACGTGCCTTTTGTGACGGGAAGCAAGGAACTGGACGCGAAATTTATCAAGGAAGCCGCAGAGGCGGGACTGGTAAATCTTGGCGGCCACAGAACAGTGGGCGGCATGCGCGCCAGCATTTACAACGCTATGCCTATGGAGGGCGTAGAGGCCCTGGTGGCATTTATGAAAAAGTTTGAAGAGGAGAATGCGTGATGTTTCAGTATAGCTGTTTAAATCCTATTTCGGAAGTGGGGCTTCGCGAGTTCGGCGACGGATATGCCCCCACGGACAAAATCGAGGAGGCGGATGCCGTTCTGGTCAGAAGCGCCAAGATGCATGATATGGAACTGCCGGAAAAACTGACGGCAGTAGCCAGAGCCGGAGCCGGAGTGAACAATATTCCCCTGGAGCTCTGCGCGGAGCACGGGATCGTAGTGTTCAACACTCCCGGAGCAAACGCCAACGGCGTAAAAGAACTGGTGCTGGCAGGCATGCTGCTGGCCTCCAGAGATATTGTAGGCGGCGTAGAGTGGGTAAAGAGCCAGGAGGATAACCCGGATGTAGGCAAACTGGCGGAGAAGCAGAAAAAGCAGTTTGCCGGCTGTGAGATCAGCGGCAAAAAGCTGGGAATCATCGGCCTGGGCGCCATCGGGCAGCTGGTAGCCAACGCGGCCACCCATCTGGGCATGGACGTGTACGGATATGATCCCTATCTTTCCGTAGACGCGGCCTGGAACCTTTCCCGTTCCATTCATCATATTCAGGACGTAAACGATATTTACAGAGACTGCGATTATATTACCATCCACGTTCCGCTGCTGGACAGCACAAAGGGCATGATCAGCAGAGAGGCCATCGGCATGATGAAGGACGGAGTGGTCCTGCTGAACTTTGCCAGAGATGTGCTGGTGGACGAGGACGCTCTGGTGGAGGCGCTGAAATCCGGCAAAGTGAAAAAATACGTGACAGATTTCGCCAATCCCACCGTGGCAGGCGTGCCCGGAACTCTTATTACCCCGCACCTGGGAGCTTCCACCGAGGAGGCTGAGGACAACTGCGCGGTAATGGCGGTGAAAGAACTGAGAGATTACCTGGAAAACGGCAATATCAAAAATTCCGTCAATTATCCCAACTGCGATATGGGACGGTGTACAGCCGCCGGCCGGATCGCCATTAATCACAGAAACATCGTGAACATGATCAGCCAGTTCACGAAAGTCATCGGCGAGGCCGGAATCAACATTTCCGACCTGACCAACAAGAGCAAGGAAAATTATGCTTATTCTCTGCTGGATCTGGAAGAGCCGGCTACGGAAGAAGTGATCCGCGCTCTGGAAGCCATTGACGGTGTTCTGAAGGTGCGTGTGGTAAAATAAGTTTGTGATGATCAGGCTGCCGCAGAAGAAACAGGTTCTGCGGCGGCCTTTTATCAATTTGAAAAACAAAAGAAAAGCGGAGGAGAAAAGAGATGGCGATCATCAGACCATTCCGGGCCCTGCGGCCTGCCGAGGGAAAAGAACAGGCAGTGGCCGCCCTGCCCTACGATGTGTACAGCAGAAAGGAAGCCCGTGAGAAAGTCCAGGGAGACAGCCTTACATTTTTAAGGATCGACCGGCCGGAGACCCAGTTTCCGCCGGAACAGGATATGTACGCGGACTGCGTGTACAAAAAAGGGGACGAGATGCTCAGGGAGATGGAGGAAAAAGGAGATTTCATCCAGGATGAGGCGCCCTGCTTTTATATCTACGAACTGACCATGGACGGCAGATCCCAGACTGGGCTGGCAGCCTGCTCGGCGGTGGATGATTATGTGTCGGGAGTCATTAAAAAGCACGAAAATACCCGCCGGGACAAGGAGGAGGACCGGATCCGCCATGTGGATGCCCTGAGCGCGCAGACCGGGCCGATTTTTCTGGCGTACCGGGCAAAGGATGAGATCAGGGAAATCCTGGATCGGGAAAAACAGTCTCCGGCACTGGCGGATTTTGTGTCGGAGGACAGCGTAAGGCACAGGATCTGGAAAATTGATTCGCCGGAAACGATCCGCAGGATCCAGGAAATCTTCAGCGGCATCAGCCACACCTATATTGCCGACGGCCATCACCGGGCGGCATCGGCGGTGGAGGTTTCCATGATGCGCAGGAGAGAACACCCGGACTACACAGGGGAGGAAGAGTTCAATTATTTCCTTTCAGTTCTGTTTCCGGATGAGGAGCTGCGGATCCTGGACTACAACCGGGTACTGAAGGACCTGAACGGCTATACGGCCGGCGCTCTGCTGGAAAAACTCCAGGAAATCTTTGAGATCCAGGGGCCGAAAGAGAAAGCGGTCCGCCCGGAGAAAAAAGGGGAGATGGGCCTCTATCTGGACAATCAGTGGTATAAGCTGACTGCCAGAGAAGAGAGAAAGCAGACGGATCCCGTGGGATGCCTGGACGTGGCGTTTCTGCAGAGAGAAGTTCTGGAGCCTGTCTTTGGCATCCGGGATCCGAAAACGGATCAAAGAATCGATTTTGTCGGCGGGATCAGAGGCCTGGGAGAACTGGAGCGGCGCTGCCGCCAGGACTGCCTTGCAGCCTTTTCCATGTATCCCACCTCTATGGAGGAGCTGTTTGCCGTGGCGGACGCCGGACTTTTGATGCCGCCGAAATCCACCTGGTTTGAGCCGAAGCTCCGCAGCGGCCTGTTCATACATAAAATTGAAAGGTAAGGTCGGAGTCCGGCTCCCGCAGGAGACGGAAGGAGAGTTCCAGGTACAGCCTGGTGTCGTAATCGTCCAGATTCAGACGGGTAAGCTCCAGGATCCGCTCCATGCGGTTGATAAAGGTGCTGCGGTGGATATATAATTTCTCCGCCGCTCTGGACATATTGAACTGCTGCTGGAAATACATATAGAAGGTTGCGTAGTAGCTGGTCTGCCGCTGCTGGTCATGCTCCCGGAGGGTGAGCAGGGCCGGGTGGCAGACCTGTTCCGGTTTAAAGATGCCCGTGCCGTAGGAGAGAAGATATTCCAGGCCGTAGTCGTTAAAACGGAAATACCAGCGGGTGCTGTCTTTTTTCTGGCCGAATTCCAGAGCGTAAAGGGCCTGGCGGAAATAGAGGCCGATTTCCCTGAGGCCTGTGAAAGTGCGGCTGCAGCCTGCCACCATCAGGCCGTCCCGGACCAGATACGCCAGGGACTGATAAAAATCCGTCAGCTTGTCGGCGCCGTACAGGGTCAGGTTCAAAAGCATGGCAACGTTTCCCTGGTATTCCACTGCGCAGGCTCCCCGCCAGCGCTCCTCTACCTGGGACACCAGATAGGGCGGATAAAGATCCCGCTTCAGCCGGTGCTCCGGCAGAAAGAGGACCATCATATAGGTGTGCTCCTCCGCCCAGCCGGTATTCTGCATCAGCCGGTTGACTTCCCGCAGGTGAGGGATCTTGCCGGCCAGGCTGTCGGAGAGAAAGGCGTGCAGGTAGGTCTGGATCGAGGAAGTGAACTGAAAAGAGCCGAAGCGCTGAAGCAGCATATCGATATGTTCCGCCAGCTTTTCCAGAATCCTTTTGCGGCGCCCGGGGTATTCCGCGGAATCGGCCGCCATGACCAGGCGCCCGCTGTATCTGCCTCCGGAGCGGAAGTTGTACAGAAGATAATTGCAGTCATAATCAAATTCAAATACCCCGGCCCTTGTTTCCAGATCCCGGAAATGAGGATTGGAGATAATATCGTTGACGGTATCCAGATTGATCTGCCCTTCGTCTGAAAACAGGGCGTAGGGGGAATCCGGCTCATGTTCCGTGGCGATGATATTGAACTGATTATCCAGCAGGCACAGAGGAATCTGGAAATACTGATAAGTGCAGCGGATCAGGCTGCGGAAATCCTGATATTTTTCCACGATCTGCAGGCAGGCTGTTTCCCATTCGTCATAGTGGTCATAAAGTTCCTGCAGTTCATTGTAGACCGCCTCCCGGTCCGTGCGCTCCGGAAGGACGAAGACCGAGGCGGATTTCGGCGCGCGGACCGGCGTGTCGCTGAAACAGAGAAAGGTTTCCGGAAAATCGGGAATTTCCGGTTCTCTCAAAAAAAGCAGATGAGCAGTCTGTCCGGTGCCCCGGTGGTAGTAAAGCGGGCGTCCCAGTTCTCCGGCACTGTTTTGACCGGGGATATAGCGGACAGGATGCTTTTTTGCCAAATAAAAGTTTACAATATCGCTGTTTAGCTTCATGATTTGCCTTTCTTCGTATCGGATGAGATGTGATTGTATTTTCACGGATACAATCTGTGACACTACACATTGTAGTGTGAGGGGAGCGAAAAGTCAACTATTTTGACGGATTTACGAACCGCCTTATATACACTATAATGTGTTTAAATCAATTTTTGGTAACCCATTACTACTCTATACACATGGAAAGGGCAGAGCTTAACGGCTTTGCCCTTTCTGTGTGTCCGGAACACAAAAATTTCATTTGCAAAAACTATGTAAAATGTTTACAATAACAGCATGCGCTTCTTGCAGAAAAGAAGCAGAACTGTTTAAATGAAACGGATGCCGGGAAAAGGCCGGCGGAAAGGTCTGGTTTGTAAAATGATACAGATGTGGAAAGATAAGATCAGGGAAAAAGGAGGACGGAAGCACCTGATCTTCTGGACGGTTTACTGGGGAATTACTCTGGCGGTTATCCTCGGACACGCCCCGCTGATCCTCGGCGGGACAGGCCGGGAGAATCTTCCGTACCGACTGGGATTCGCGGGAATGCTGCTCCTCTTTGGGGTACTGGTATGGCTCTGCGAGAGAATGTGGACAAAAAATGTGAGCCGCCGGGAGAAAAAGCGGATTCAGGTCTGGCATTTCCTGATTTTATTCGGAGATGCGGTCTATCTTTTTTGGGCAGTAGAGTTTGTCAATAATAACCAGCTGGCTGAGATGGAATTCGGCTATATGGCTCTGAATATTCTGGGGATTTTTGTGATCAGCCTGATCTTTTTGTTCTGGCTGAATTCCTTCCGCAGAGCGCTTCTGGCCACGACGATCCTGTTTACATCCATGTCGGTGGCTTTCTATTATGTCTACACCTTCCGGGGAGAACCGCTGCAGCTCATTGATTTCTTCAGCTTCGGCACAGCCCTGGATGTGGCCGGGACCTATGACTGGTCCTTCCCCAGACAGATGGCCATTGTAGTTCCTGTGAGCCTCTGCCTCATCGCGCTGATCCTTCATCTTCCGGACCGGTACCTGGCCCGGAAAAAACCGGGAAAGATCGCGGTCCGGGTAGGCGTGGGAGCCTTTATGGTCCTGGGATATTTCTTTTATCTCAATGTCAACTGGAACGGAAATCTGGGGATCACTACAAATCTCTGGATGCCCATCGAGACCTACCGGGAGTATGGGAATACGGTGGGATTCTTCTGCGTAGCCAAATATATGCGGCTGACGCCGCCGGAGGGATACAGCGCGGAAAAGACAGAAAAAATCGCCGAGTCGGTGGATACCTCCGATAACCCCAATGAAGGAAAGGTGAAGCCGGTCAATATCATTGCCATTATGAGCGAGTCCTGGGCAGACTACCGGATGGTGGGGGATCTTCAGACCAATGAAGAGGTGATGCCTTTCTATGATTCTTTGAAAGAAAACACCATTAAGGGCCATACCCTGGTGTGCATCCGGGGCGGCGGCACGGCAAAGACGGAGTATGAGTTCCTCACCGGAAACTCCGTGAAGCGCTTCCCCTCCATGGTGCCCTATGTGAGTTATTTTACCCATGACCAGTATTCCCTGGTGACGACTCTGGAAGCCCAGGGATATGACTCTGTAGCCATGCATCCCAATAAAGGCTCCAACTGGAAACGGACCAGCGCTTACCGGTTCCTGAATTTTGACACCTTCTACACCATTGATGATTTTGACAGCGACGCGGAAAAGGTCCGGGATTATATCAGCGACCAGGCAAATTTCGAGAAGATCATCCAGGTGGTGGAATCAAAGGAAAACAGCGATGATCCCCTGTTCCTCTTTGATGTGACCATGCAGAACCACGGGGGATATACCAATGAGAACTATCAGGGGGAGATCCAGGTGGAAGGGTATACCAACCGGGCCTCTGACCAGTACCTGTCCCTGATCCATGAAAGTGATAAGGCTCTGGAATATCTGATCAATTATTTTGAGGACTGCGAGGAGCCCACCCTGATCGTGATGTTCGGCGACCATTATCCTACTCTGCCGGACAGCTTTACAGAGTATATTTCCGGATCGGAATACGATGACCTGTCTCTGGATGAGCAGGAAATGTATTACGCCACTCCCTTCTTTATCTGGGCCAACTACGATATCCCGGAAGAGGAAGGAGTCCTCACCAGCACCAACTATCTGGGAACCATGATGCTGGAGCAGACGGGCCTTGAGATGGCTCCCTACAATTACTATCTCCAGGATCTGCAGGAGATCATGCCGGCCCTGAACCATATGGGCTATATGGATACGGAAGGGAAATTCCATGCCTGGGAGGACGCCGATGAGCAGACGGATCAGGCGGAATGGGAATATGAGTGTCTCCAGTACAACAATCTGGCGGAAAAGGGACGGCGGCTGGATTGGTTCTTTACGGTGGATCCTTCGGACGGCGGATAAGAGAAATCCGTGAAAACTACTTGCAAATTCCCCGGAATACGGTACAATGGTAAACTGTAGGCTTTGAATCGATAGATAAGTTAGGAAAGGAAAGAAAAAGGTTTACTATGATTTCAGCAAACAATGTGACCCTGCGAGTGGGCAAGAAAGCTCTTTTTGAGGACGTAAATATCAAATTTACCGAGGGAAACTGCTACGGGCTCATCGGCGCCAACGGCGCGGGAAAATCCACATTTCTGAAGATCCTCTCCGGGCAGCTGGAGCCCACCAAGGGCGATGTATCCATCACACCGGGACAGAGGCTGTCTTTTCTGGAACAGGATCACTTCAAATATGACGCTTACCCGGTGATCGATACGGTCATTATGGGAAATGCCCGCCTTTATGAGATCAGAAATGAAAAAGAGGCGCTCTACGCGAAAGAGGATTTTTCTGATGAGGACGGTATCCGGGCCAGCGAGCTGGAGGCGGAATTTGCCGAGATGAACGGCTGGGAGGCGGAGTCCGACGCGGAGCAGCTGCTGAACGGCCTGGGGATTGAGACGGAGCTTCACTATGCCCAGATGGCGGATCTCACCGGCTCCCAGAAGGTGAAAGTGCTGCTGGCCAGAGCGCTGTTCGGAAATCCGGACATCCTGCTGCTGGACGAGCCCACCAACCACCTGGACCTGGACGCCATCGCCTGGCTGGAGGAGTTCCTGATCAATTTTGACAATACGGTGATCGTGGTATCCCACGACCGTTATTTCCTGAATAAAGTCTGCACCCAGATCGCGGACATTGATTATGGAAAGATCCAGCTTTACGCGGGAAACTACGACTTCTGGTTTGAGTCCAGCCAGCTGCTGATCAAGCAGATGAAGGAGGCCAACAAGAAGAAGGAAGAGAAGATCAAGGAGCTGCAGGAGTTCATCTCCCGTTTTTCCGCCAACGCTTCCAAATCCAAGCAGGCCACATCCAGAAAGAGAGCTCTGGAGAAGATCCAGCTGGACGAAATCCGTCCTTCCAGCCGGAAGTATCCGTATATTGATTTCCGCCCCAACCGGGAGATCGGAAATGAAGTTCTCCAGGTGGAGGGCCTTTCCAAGACGGTGGACGGCGTGAAGATTCTGGACAATCTGACTTTTACCCTGGGCCGCCAGGACAAAGTGGCCTTTGTGGGAGGCAACGAGCAGGCTATTACCATGCTGTTTAAGATCCTCATGGGAGAGGAAAAGGCGGATTCCGGCAATTACAAGTGGGGCGTCACCACCAGCCAGTCCTACTTTCCCAAGGACAATACGGCGGAATTTGACAGCGATCTGACCATCGCCGAGTGGCTGACCCAGTACTCCGAGATCAAGGACGTGACCTATGTCCGGGGCTTCCTGGGCAGAATGCTTTTTCCCGGCGAGGACGGCGTGAAGAAGGTGCGGGTGCTCTCCGGAGGAGAGAAGGTCCGCTGCCTGCTGTCCAAGATGATGATCTCCGGAGCCAATATCCTGCTGCTGGACGAGCCCACCAACCATCTGGATATGGAATCCATCACGGCTCTGAACAACGGTCTGATCAAGTTCCCGGGCGTAGTGCTTTTTGCCTGCCATGACCATCAGTTTGTGCAGACCACGGCTAACCGGATCATGGAGATCACCCCGGCGGGAACTCTGATCGACAAGATCACCACTTACGATGAATACCTGGCCAGCGATGAGATGGCCAGAAAACGCCAGGTCTACACCATGACCGAGGAGGACAATTGATATGAAAAAACCGGTTCTGGTGATCATGGCGGCGGGAATGGGAAGCCGCTACGGAGGACTGAAGCAGATCGACCCGGTGGATGATCAGGGACACATCATTATGGATTTTTCCATCCAGGACGCTTTGGAGGCAGGATTCGAGGAAGTGGTCCTGATCATCAAAAAAGAGCATGAAGAGGATTTCCGGCAGGCCGTGGGAGACAGGGTCAGCCGGAAGATAAAAGTCCGCTACGTGTACCAGCAGCTGGACAGCCTGCCGGAAGGCTTTGCCGTTCCGGAGGGCCGGGTAAAGCCCTGGGGCACCGGGCACGCGGTCTTAAGCTGCCGGGAGGCAGTTCAGGGAGCGCCCATCGCGGTGATCAACGCGGACGATTATTACGGGAAAAAGGCTTTCCGGATGATTTACGAGTATTTGACCACCCATGAGGATGACAGCGTCTTCCGCTATGCGATGGTGGGATATTCCCTGAAAAATACTGTGACGGACAACGGATCCGTTTCCCGGGGCGTCTGCCGGGTAGACGGAGACGGAAACCTTCTGGACATCGTGGAGCATACCCGCATTGAAAAGCGGGGCGGCGGCATCCAGTTTACAGAGGACGGAGGCGAAACCTGGAACTTTATCCCGCCGGATACCGTGGTTTCCATGAACCTGTGGGGCTTTTCCGCCAGCATCCTGGAGGAGCTGCACAGCCGTTTCCCGGAATTCCTGAGAAAAAATCTGGAAAAGAACCCGCTGAAATGCGAATATCAGCTTCCTGCGGTGGTGGCTCAGCTTCTGGAGGAGAAAAAAGCCGCGGTGGAGGTGCTGCACACGCCCGACCAGTGGTACGGCGTCACCTATAAAGAAGACAAACCCATGGTAAAAGCGGCTATCCGCGCCATGGAAGAACGGGGAGAATACCCGGATAAATTTTAAAGACAGTAGAGCAGGAGGGCGTCCCGGAAGACGGAGCGCCCTCCTGCTCTGTCCGAAGATGAGAAGGAGATCCGGCCGGAGAATCAGCGGGCTTCGCAAAATTTGATGTAAAACTCCTTTTGAGGGAAAAAATTACTGCTCAAACCGCCAAAATTGACGGAATTTTGGTGATTTCCATTGACAAACCCAAGGTTTAAGGGTAATATAACCGGGTATAAAAAGAATTAAGTTTCTAAGGAGGAGATTATCATGAAATTGAAAAAAATTCTGGGACTCTCTCTGGCAGCCGCGATGGTGCTGTCCCTGGGAGCCTGCGGGGATAAAAAAGAAAGCGGCTCCGCCGACAGCGGCAGCACAGCTGAATCCGGCAGCACCGGCGGTGAAGGCGGCACCCTGAAGATCGGCGGCATCGGACCGCTGACCGGCGACAACGCCGAGTACGGCGAGGCAGTACAGAACGGAGCCCAGCTTGCGGTGGACGAGATCAACGCGGACGGCGGCATCGGCGGCATGACGGTAGAGTTCAGCATGGAAGACGACGAGAGCGATGAGGAGAAGGCGGTAAACGCTTACAACAGCCTGAAAGACTGGGGCATGCAGATGCTTCTGGGAACAGTTACCAGCACTCCCTGTATCTCTGTAGTTGCCGAGACCGCGGATGACAATATGTTCCAGCTGACTCCCTCCGGAACAGCTGTAGAGTGTCTGGGAGATGCCGGAAACGCTTTCCGTGTCTGCTTCTCTGACCCGGCACAGGGAACCGCGTCCGCGGATTACATCTCCGAGAACAGCCTGGGAACCAAGATCGGCATCATCTACGACAGTTCCGACACCTATTCTTCAGGAATCTACGAGGCATTCAAGGCTGAGGCCGAGAGCAAGGGCCTGAGCATTGTGGCGGAAGAGGCCTTCACCAAGGACAGCAACTCCGATTTCAGCGTACAGCTCCAGAAGTGCAGCGACGCCGGCGCGGATCTGCTCTTCCTGCCCATCTACTATCAGCAGGCTTCCCTGATCCTGCAGCAGGCCAACAATATCGGCTATGCTCCCACCTACTTCGGAGTGGACGGCATGGACGGTATCCTGAACGTACAGAACTTTGATACTTCCCTGGCCGAGGGCGTTATGCTGCTGACTCCTTTCGCGGCCAGCTCCCAGGATGAAAATATTAAGTCCTTTGTAGCTGCCTATGAAGATGCTTACGGCGAGACCCCGATCCAGTTCGCGGCAGACGCCTACGACGGCATCTACGCCATCAAGATGGCTGCGGAGAAAGCAGGGATCACTGCGGACATGAGCGTTTCCGATATCTGTGACGCCATGAAGACCGCTATGACAGAGATTGAACTGGACGGCGTGACCGGAACCATCACCTGGACAGAGGACGGCGAGCCCGACAAGGCTCCGGTAGCTGTTAAGATCGAAAACGGCGAATACGTGGATATGTAAAAAGATGAAAGGCTGCGGATCCGGCAACAGGCGCGGATCCGGCGGGACGCCCCGGAATCATTCCGGGGCGCTTCCCCGTCATTTCATATAAGCGCGCAATTTGGGACGCATACCGGTGAAGAGGCTGGTTCGCCGGCATACGTCCCAAATTGGCCTTTCTTCTCCGCGTAGATTATGCTATGATAAAACAGAACATCATCAAAAGAAAAAACTGAAGGGGTGCGTTATGAGTTTCTTGTCTTTTCTGATCAACGGAATCAGTCTCGGAAGTGTATACGCCATCATCGCCCTGGGATATACCATGGTCTACGGCATCGCCAAGATGCTGAACTTCGCCCACGGAGATGTCATTATGATCGGCGCCTACGTGATCTTCACTTCCATGACCGGATTCAATCTGAATCCTATTTTATCGATTATCATTGCCATGATCGTCTGCACCGTGCTGGGCATCCTGATCGAGCGGGTGGCCTATAAGCCTCTGCGGAACGCCAGCTCCAACCTGGCGGTGCTGATCACTGCCATCGGCGTCAGCTATCTGCTGCAGAATGTGGCTCTGCTGGTGTTCGGGGCGGACACAAAATCCTTCAGCAGCGTGGTACAGCTTCCGCCGCTGGTGCTGGCGGGAGGCGCTCTGACCATCCAGGCTACCACCATCGTGACCATCCTGGCCAACATCGTGATCATGATCGCTCTCAGCCTGTTCGTGAAAAAATCAAAACCTGGCCAGGCTATGCAGGCGGTTTCCGAGGACCGGGGCGCGGCGGAGCTGATGGGCATCAATGTCAACGGCACCATCGCCCTGACCTTCGCCATCGGTTCTGCCCTGGCAGCTATCGCGGGCGCTCTGCTCTGCTCCGCCTACAGCAACCTGACTCCCTACACCGGAGCCATGCCCGGCATCAAAGCCTTCGTGGCGGCAGTGTTCGGCGGCATCGGCTCGATCCCCGGAGCCATGGTCGGCGGTCTGCTGCTGGGTGTCATTGAGAATCTGAGCCGGGCCTACATCTCTTCCGAGATCGCGGATGCCATTGTGTTCGCGGTCCTGATCGTGGTGCTTCTGGTGAAGCCGGCGGGCCTGTTCGGAAAGAATGTACAGGAGAAAGTGTAAGGTGGACGGTATGAAGAGACGAATGAATAAAGCAACGTTAAACAGCATGTCAAATTATCTGCTGGTCATAGGAATTTTTATTGTGGTGCAGATCTGCTCCGGGGCAGGACTCCTTACGAACCAGATCGAGGGACTGCTGATCCCGCTGTGCATCTACGTGATCGCGGCCATCTCCCTGAACCTGGTGGTAGGCATTTCCGGAGAGCTGAGCTTAGGACACGCGGGCTTTATGTGCGTGGGCGCTTTTGCAGGCGCTCTGTTTTCAAAGCTGACTGAAGACGCCATGGCGGACGGCCTCCGGTTCTTCTTCGCCATTGTGGTGGGCGCTCTGGTAGCCGCCCTGTTCGGTTTTATCATCGGCATTCCCGTGCTGAGACTCCGGGGGGACTATCTGGCTATTGTAACCCTGGCCTTCGGCGAGATCATCAAGAACCTGCTGAATATTGTCTATCTGGGCAAGGACGAAAACGGGATCCATCTGGCGAGAGACCTTTCGGGGCTCAACATGTCGCCGGACGGGGAGACCATCATCAAGGGAGCCCAGGGTATTTCCGGCACTTCCCGGGACGCTACCTTCCTGGTGGGGATCATCCTGGTGCTGGTGACCCTGTTCATTGTGCAGAATATCATCCATTCCCGGACAGGCCGGGCCATCATGGCCATCCGGGACAACCGCATCGCGGCGGAGTCCATCGGCATCAACGTGACCAAATACAAACTGCTGGCCTTTACGGTTTCGGCAGCCCTGGCCGGAGTGGCGGGAGTTCTCTACTCCCACAATCTTTCCAGTCTGACGGTGAGCCGCTTTGACTACAATATGTCTATTCTGATCCTGGTGTATGTGGTGCTGGGCGGCATCGGAAGCATCAAAGGCTCCATTATCGCCACCATCATCCTCTACGCCCTGCCGGAGATGCTGCGTTTCCTGCAGGATTACCGGATGCTGATCTATTCCATCGTGCTGATCGCTATGATGCTCTTTAACTGGTCTCCGGGGGCAATCGCCTGGAGAGAGCGGATCATAGAAAAATTCAAGAGAAATAAGACAAAGGGGGTATCCTGACATGGCATTGCTGGAAGTAAAGAATCTGTCTATCTCCTTTGGCGGCCTGCGGGCTGTGGATAATTTTAATCTGAAGATCGAGAAGGGAGAACTGTACGGCCTGATCGGCCCCAACGGCGCCGGAAAGACAACCGTGTTCAACCTGCTGACCGGCGTTTACAAGCCGGACGAGGGCTTTATCAAGCTGGACGGCAAAGATATCACCGGCCACAAGACGGTGGAGATCAACCGGGACGGCATCGCCCGGACCTTCCAGAATATCCGTCTGTTCAAGCAGCTTTCTGTTCTGGACAATGTAAAGGCCGGCCTGCACAACCATCATTCTTATTCTACCCTGACGGGGATTTTCCGCCTTCCGAAATACTGGAAGACGGAGAAGGAGATGAATCAGCGGGCCATGGAGATCCTGAAGGTCTTCGATCTGGACGCCCACGCGGACAAGCTGGCCAGCAATCTGCCCTACGGTCCCCAGAGAAAGCTGGAGATCGCCCGGGCCATTGCCACGGAGCCCAAGCTTTTGCTGCTGGACGAGCCGGCGGCGGGCATGAACCCCAATGAGACCCAGGAACTGATGGATACCATCCAGTTTGTGAGAGAACATTTTGACATGACGATCCTGCTGATCGAGCACGACATGAAGCTGGTGAGCGGTATCTGCGAGCGGCTGACTGTGCTGAATTTCGGCCAGGTCCTGACGGAGGGAAAGACCAGCGAGGTGCTGAACAATCCCGAAGTGATCAAGGCTTATCTGGGCGACGAATAGGAGGGCAGAATCATGGCTATGTTGGAAATTAAAGATGTTGAAGTATATTACGGCGTGATCCAGGCCCTGAAGGGAATCTCTTTCGAGGTGAACCAGGGAGAGGTCATCGCCCTCATCGGCGCCAACGGCGCGGGCAAGACCACGACCCTGCAGACCATCACCGGCCTTCTGCAGGCAAAGAAAGGCTCCATTACCTTTGAGGGAAAGGATATCACAAAGATGCCGGCCCACAATATCGTGAAGCTGGGCATTGCCCATGTGCCGGAGGGAAGGCGGGTCTTCTCCAATCTGACGGTTTACCAGAATCTGCGGATGGGAGCCTACACCCGCTCTGATAAAAATGAGATCGAGGAGAGCCTGAAGATGGTCTATGAGCGCTTCCCGAGACTTCAGGAGAGAAAGAACCAGATGGCGGGCACCCTCTCCGGCGGCGAGCAGCAGATGCTGGCCATGGGCCGGGCGCTGATGTCCAAGCCCAAGCTGATCGTTATGGACGAGCCCTCTATGGGACTGTCCCCGATTTTCGTCAATGAAATTTTCGATATCATCCAGAAAGTAAGCGCCGGAGGCACGACCGTGCTGCTGGTGGAGCAGAACGCCAAGAAGGCCCTCTCTATCGCGGACCGGGCCTATGTGCTGGAGACAGGAAAGATCGTGCTTTCAGGAAAGGCGGAGGAGCTCTTGAGCGACGATTCCGTCAAGAAGGCGTATCTGGGCGAGTAAAAGGAGGTGCGGCATGGAAAATATCATTATCACCATCGCGAGACAGTATGGAAGCGGCGGAAAGACCATCGGAGGGATGGTGGCGGAGCGCCTGAATGTTCCCTGCTATAACCGGGAGATCCTGCGGATGGCTTCCGATGAGAGCGGCATCAATGAAAAACTGTTCGCCCAGGCGGATGAGAGGATTAAAAAGAGCGCTCTCTTCAGGATTTCCAAAAGCGTTTATCAGGGTGAACTTCTCCCGCCGGATTCCGATGACTTTGTGTCCACCCGCAATCTGTTCAACTATCAGGCGAAGATCATCAAGAAGCTGGCGGAGACAGAGTCCTGCGTGATCGTTGGCCGCTGCGCCGACTACATTCTCCGGAACTATCCCAATGTCATGAGCGTATTTGTCCACGCGCCCCATGATTTCTGCATGGAGCAGGCTATGCTGCGCAACAGCATGACCGAGAAGGAAATGGAAAAATTTATCGCCAAGACGGACAAGTACCGGGGCGAATACTATCACTATTACACAGGCCGGGAGTGGTCCAGCGCGCTGAACTATGACCTGTGCCTGGACAGCAGCAAGCTGGGATTTGAGAAGTGTGTGGAGGAAATCCTTTCCTACAAAAAAATACGATTTGGCGAGGAATAATTTTCTATGAGCAAAAAAGCAACCATCTACAGCGTTGGAATCATCGGTCTGATCCTGGCTACGATCCCTCTTTTGGGGGCGGACAATGTGCCTTTCCTGAAATGGTGGATGATGGTGCTGATCCTGGGACTGGGCTTTTATCCTCTGGGAGCAGTTCTGTTCTCTTCCCTGAGGGACCGGGGATTTATTTTCTCCAAGGTTCTGGGCATCGGCCTGTCGGGATTTCTGACCTGGGTGCTGGTGGTATGCGGCGTTACAAAATTTACCAGTACGGCGGCTATCGTGGTGACAGTGGTCTCCATGGCCGTCTGCTGGTTCCTGTACTTAAAGAAGGCGGAGAGAAAAGCGCCCGATCTGGACCTGGTCCTGGGTGAGGAACTGCTTTTTCTGGCCTTCTTTTTGCTTTGGACGTATTTCGCCGGATTCCGCCCGGAGGCAAAAGGCACCGAAAAATTTATGGATTACGGCTATATGGCAGCCATGATGCGCAGCGATACCCTTCCCGCCCGGGATCTGTGGTACAGCGCGGGAAACATTAACTATTACTATGGAGGGCAGTACTACGCGGTCTTTCTGACGAAGCTGTCTTTCACCCGGATTCAGGAGACTTACAATCTGATGAGGACCCTGGTGGCCGGCTTTGCCTTTGTGCTGCCCTTTAACCTGGCGTTCCATCTGATCAAGGATATCCCCCGGAAGGTGAAGGCCGTGCCCGGCTGGGCCGCGTCTCTGGGCGGACTGCTGGCCGGAGCGGCGGTTTCCCTGGCGGGAAATATGCACTATGTCCTGTACGGTCTGTTCGGCAGCGTCTTTAAGCTGTCAGGCTATGAGGACTACTGGTTTCCGGATTCCACCCGCTACATCGGCCACAATCCCCTGACGGATGACCAGTGCATCCACGAGTTTCCCTCCTATTCCTTTGTGCTGGGAGATCTCCACGCCCATGTGGTAAACGTCATGTTTGTGCTGCTGGTGACGGGGATTCTCTACGCCTGGATGAAGAAACTCCGGGAGCAGAAGGAGGAAGAGCAGGCTTTCTGCCTGAAAAAGATCCTTCTGGAGCCGCCGGTCATTGCCGCCGGCGTGCTGACAGGTATTTTCCACTGGACCAACTACTGGGACTTTGTCATCTACACAACGGTGATCCTGATCTGCGTATTCTTTAATTCCATGTACCGGTATCGGGGACAGGCCAAAAAGGCGGCAGCAGCCACCCTGATCCAGGCCGCGGAAGTATTTCTCCTCGGAACCCTGGCGGCTCTGCCCTTTACCAGCAGCTTTAAGACTATGGTGTCCGGAGTGGCCCTGTCAAAGTACCACACGGTATTCTATCAGCTGCTGATCCTCTGGGGACTGCCTTTTGCCCTGGTGCTGATCCTGTTGCTGGCTGTGCTGGTGAAATATCTGCGGGGGTATCGGGGGCCGGGAAGATTCCGGGAGTTTTTCCGCAGAGTCTCTCTGTCGGATACCTTTGCTCTGATCCTGGGAATCTGCGGCATGGGCCTGGTGCTGATCCCGGAAGTGTTTTATGTGCGGGATATCTATGAGAACGGCTATGCCCGCTCCAATACCATGTTCAAGCTGACATACCAGGCATTTATCCTTTTCGGCATCGCCATGGCCTATATTATCGTGCGGCTGCTTTTGTGGAAGGGCAGAAAGCTTGCCAGGACCATCGGCTGCGCGGGCCTGGCCCTGGTGCTGCTGACCTGCGGATATTTCGGATATTCCGTGAAATGCTGGTTCGGCAATGTGCTGGATGTTTCCGGCTACCGCTGCCTGGACGCCACTGCTTACCTGGAAAATGTCTATCCTGAGGACGCCCAGGCCATCCGCTGGCTGAATGACAATATAGAGGGCAGCCCGGTGGTCCTGGAGGCCAACGGGGACAGCTACAGCGACTACTGCCGGGTATCCGCCATGACCGGACTGCCCACCGTGCTGGGCTGGTATGTCCACGAATGGCTCTGGCGGGGAGATACGGCGGACCTCAATGAAAAAGCCGCGGAAATACAAACGATCTACACTTCTGATGACCGGGAAGCGGTGGAAGAACTGCTGGAAAAATACCAGGTGGAGTATATTTTTGTGGGAAGCTGCGAGCGGGAAAAATACGGAGAGAATCTGAACGAAGAACTGCTGGCGGAACTGGGAGAAGTAGTCTTCCAGGGCACAAATCTGACAGACGGATCCGACGGAGCCTATGTCATACAAGTAAGTTCCTGAGCATATACTGTAGTAATACGGACTGCTGCGGAGCGGATATGAAAAAATGGAAAATAGGGCTGCTGTGTTTCTGTTCCTGTCTGGGAGCTTTTCTTGCCGGGACAATCTGTTCCGGACAGAAAACTCTGAGACAGGCGGGAGGCGGCGCTGTGGAAAATGAATCGGATGCGGACCGTGAGGTGTTGAAGGTAGCTCTTACCTTTGACGACGGTCCGCATTCTGTCTGTACGCCGAAACTTCTGGATGGTCTCAAAGAGAGAGGCGTGTCCGCCACCTTTTTTGTCCTGGGCCGGAATATCCAGGGAAACGAGGAGCTTCTGAGGCGGATGAAGGAGGAGGGGCATCTGATCGGAAATCATACATTTTCCCACAAGGACCTGACAGAACTCAGCAGAGAGAGGGCGGAGCAGGAGGTGATACGGACCGGCAACGCCATCTATGAGGCGACGGGGGTGTATACCGCCTTTGTGCGGCCGCCTTTCGGCCGCTGGCCGGAAAATCTGGAGTTTCGCGTAACGATGATCCCGGTGCTCTGGACTGTGGATTCCAGAGACTGGGAACTGAGGGATGCCGGCGCGGTGGAGGAATATGTGCTGTCCCGGACAGAGCCGGGAGACGTGATACTGATGCACGACTGTTATGAAACGTCTGTGGAGGCGGCGCTTTTTATTGTGGACCGGCTGCGGGAGCAGGGGTATTCCTTTGTCACTGTGGATGAACTGATCCTGCCTTAAGGTCCTCCATCGGGGATAGAAACTTAAGTTTCCGCAGAAACTGTCCGTAAGACGGGATACGAGCAGGAGGAAGCGGACATGAAAAAATCACAGAAAAAGAAACTGAGGCCTCTGAGAAATCTGATCTGCCTGCTGCTGGTGACGGCGGCCTGCTGGAATTATCTGATCAGCTACGGGGCCGCGGCGCCGCCTTTTGGGGGAGAGGAAAAAAGCGAGACAGAGTATACCCGGATCACACTTCCTGAGGAGGAAGAGGAGACCCGGGAAGCGGGAACCGGGGCGGCGTCCCAGGAAGGCAGCCCGGACCGGGAACTTCCGGTGCCGGAACTTCTCTCCTGGGTTATCTGGGATGTGCCCCACATTTATCAGTACGACAGTTATCCCACAGGCTGCGAGAGCGTCAGCGCCGTCTGCGCCCTGCGCTATTCAGGGGCGGATATTACGGTGGACGCCTTTATCGATGACTATCTGGTAAAAGGGAATCTGTCGGAAAAGGAAGGGGGCGGCCTGACAGGCCCCGGTCTGGATGATGCCTTTGTGGGGGATCCCAGGACGGTCCACGGCTGCGGGTGCAACGCCCCGGTCATTGTCCGGGCGGCCGGCCAGGTGCTGGAGGGGACCGGACAGGAAGCACGGAATCTGACCGGGACAGGCCTGGAAACACTCTGCCGGGAATATGTAAGCCGGGATATTCCGGTGATCATCTGGGCTACGATCCAGATGCAGGCCTGGACCAATACGGTGACCTGGGAGGATCAGGTCAAGGGAGATACAGTGACTTTTTATACGGCGGAGCACTGCCTGGTGCTCATCGGATTTGACCAGGACAATTACTATTTCAGCGATCCGGCATCAGAGTCGGAGATCACCGGATACAGCCGGGACAGTGTGGAGGCGGCCTACGAAAAGCTGGGAAAGCAGGCGGCGGCCATTGTCCCGGGAAAATAGCCGGTCTTTGGGATGCTTTTTGCCGGGGCCGGACGCTTTTTTATTTTATAAACGGCGGAAGTTATGATATACTACCAGAGAAAGCCAGAGGAGGGGATAAGACCGATATGGATTTGTTTGAATACGCGAAGGAAAAGAACATGAAAAAGGAAGCGCCGCTGGCCGCCAGAATGCGTCCCGAGACCCTGGAGGAAATGGTGGGCCAGCAGCACATTATCGGACCCGGAAAGCTCCTTTACCGGGCAGTCAAAGCGGACAAGCTGGGTTCGCTCATCTTTTACGGCCCTCCCGGCACGGGCAAGACCACCCTGGCCCAGGTGATCGCCCACACCACCAGCGCGGAGTTCACGCGGCTCAATGCCACCCTGGCCGGGAAAAAGGACATGGAAGAAGTGGTAAAAGCAGCCCAGGACCGCATGGGAATGTACGGAAAGCGCACGATCCTGTTTGTGGATGAGATCCACCGGTTCAACAAGGGCCAGCAGGATTATCTTCTTCCCTTTGTGGAGGACGGGACGGTGATCCTCATCGGAGCCACTACAGAAAATCCGTATTTTGAGGTGAACGGGGCGCTGCTGTCCCGGTCGGTGATTTTTGAACTGAAGCCTCTGTCCCGGACGGACATTAAGGAACTGCTCCGGAGAGCCGTAGAGGATCCGGTGAAGGGAATGGGCAGCTTCCACGCGGTGCTGGAGCCGGAGGCGGCGGATTTTCTGGCGGACGTATCCGGAGGCGATGCCCGGTCGGCCTTAAACGCCCTGGAGCTGGCGGTGCTGACCACTGCTCCCGGCAAAGACGGGAAAATCCATGTGGATCTGGATACCGCTTCCGACTGTATCCAGAAGAGAGTGGTCCGCTACGACAAGGGCGGCGATGAACACTATGACACGATTTCCGCTTTTATTAAGAGCATGCGGGGCTCCGACCCGGACGCGGCGGTCTATTACCTGGCGAAAATGCTCTATGCCGGGGAAGATATTAAATTTATCGCCCGCCGGATCATGATCTGCGCTTCAGAGGATGTGGGAAACGCGGATCCCCGGGCGCTGACTGTGGCTGTTTCCGCCGCCCAGGCGGTAGAGCGGGTGGGGATGCCGGAGGCGCAGATCATACTGGCCCAGGCAGTCACCTATGTGGCCAGCGCTCCCAAGAGCAATGCCGCCTGCAATGCGGTCTTTCAGGCCATGGAGTCGGTGCGCAGGGTAAAGACAACCGTTCCGGCTCACCTTCGGGACGCCCACTACAAAGGAGCGGCTGATCTGGGGAGGGGAACGGGATATAAATACGCCCATGATTATCCGAACCACTACGTAGAGCAGCAGTATCTGCCGGACGAGATCCGGGGAACTGTCTTTTATGAGCCCGGGGAGATGGGATATGAGGCGGTGATCCGGGAATATTTCAAAAAAATACATAATCAGTGAGACGGGGAGAGAACAGATGAAAAGTACAGGAAAATGGGGAGCCGTCCGGGCTTTCCTGAAACGCAAAGATGTGGAGTTTTCCGCGAAACGCTATGGGATCGACGCGCTGAGTGCTATGGCCCAGGGACTGTTTGCTTCGCTTTTGATCGGAACGATCATCGGAACTCTGGGAGAACAGCTGGGAGTCCAGGTGCTGGTGCAGATCGGGGATTATGCTAAAGCCGCCTCCGGGCCGGCCATGGCGGCGGCCATCGGATATGCGCTGAAATGCCCACCCCTGGTATTGTTTTCCCTGATCGCGGTGGGGGGAGCCGCCAACACTCTGGGCGGCGCGGGAGGCCCTCTGGCGGTGCTGGTAGTGGCTATTGTGGCTTCTGAATGCGGAAAAATTGTCTCCAAGGAGACAAAGATCGATATTATCGTGACCCCCAGCGTGACCATTATCGTAGGCGTCCTGCTGTCCATGTGGTGCGCCCCGGCCATCGGAACGGCGGCGGATGCGGTGGGAAGCGCCATCATGTGGGCCACAGAACTGCAGCCCTTCTTTATGGGGATGATCGTTTCTGTCGTGGTGGGCGTGGCCCTGACCCTGCCCATCAGCAGCGCCGCTATCTGCGCGGCTCTGGGACTTACCGGGCTGGCCGGCGGCGCGGCGGTGGCCGGATGCTGTGCCCAGATGGTAGGATTCGCCGTCATGAGTTTCCGGGAGAACCGCTGGGGCGGCCTGTTTGCCCAGGGTATCGGCACATCCATGCTCCAGATGGGGAATATTGTCCGCAATCCCAAGATCTGGATTCCGCCTACCCTGGCCTCGGCCATTACCGGCCCCATTGCCACCTGCGTGTTTAAAATGCAGATGAACGGAGCGGCCATCGCATCAGGCATGGGTACCTGCGGTCTGGTAGGACAGATCGGTGTCTATACCGGATGGGTCAGCGATGTGCAAAACGGAGTTAAAGCGGCTATTACCGGCTTTGACTGGCTGGGTCTGATTCTGATCTGCTTCCTGCTGCCGGCGGTGCTGACTGTGCTGATCGCCGCGCCGCTGAGAAAGCACGGCTGGATCAAAGAAAATGACCTGAAACTGGAACTGTAAGAAAAGACAGGGAATCTTGTCCGCTACATGAGAAGCCTCATGACAGCGGCGTAGGTTTCCTGGCTTTTTTTCTTCCAATTGTCGCAGAGAGTCTGGGCAGCGCCCTCTGTGGGAACAGTCAGGGTCAGATCGATCAGAGTCGTCCGGCCTTCTTTGACAATGCAGCGCACCGCGTAGTCCTGCTGGGGCGTCCGGTAATAGTCTGCCAGAACAGAGGATTCATTTCTCATTTCATAAGAGTGGTCGGAAAGATACAGATCGATGTCCCGGCGGATCTCCGGAGAGATTTCTTTTCCAAAGAAATCCAGGGTCTGGCGGCCGCTGTCGGTCATCCGGTAGTAGGTGGCGTTGCGCACGATTTCCGTCTGGATCAGGCCGGATTCAGCCATTTCAGAGAGAACCTCCTGCAGATGAAAATAGGAGGTGTATTCCCGGCCCAGAATGAAATCCGAGATCTGGGCGTTGGTCAGGGGGAAATTTACTTTCTTCAGCATGTACAGAATAATCAGTTTATAGAGAGAATAAGTGGATTCGATCATTTGCGGCAGCTCCTTTTTAAAAAGTATGATACAGCCGGCCCTGCCAGGCAGGACGCCGGGCCATCTCATGGTGCAGTTTGTTCAGAACGCTCCGCTTGGCGCTGCTCCAGAGAGGCGCCAGCAGCAGATCCTTCGGGCCGTCTCCGGTGAGACGGTGGATCACAAGATCAGGACGCAGCTCCTCCAGACAGCGGATCAGCAGATGGATATATTCTTCTTCCGAAAGTACCTGGAAAAGCCCCTTTTGATAATCCGCAGCCAGATCTGTGCCGGACAGCACATGGAGAAGCTGGAGCTTCACTCCCCGGACCGGCAGAGGATTCAGAAAACGGATCGTTTGGAGCATATCTTCTTCTGATTCCCCGGGAAGCCCCAGGATCGTGTGGACAATGACATCCAGCCCCGCCCGGTGAAGGCGGGACACGGCATCCACAAAACAGGAAAGCGGATAGCCTCTTCGGATGTACCGCGCGGTGCGCTCGTGGATCGTCTGCAGCCCCAGTTCTACCCAGACAGGCTTTTCGCGGTTCAGCCGGGCAAGCAGGTCCACCACCGGAGCCGGAAGACAGTCCGGCCGGGTAGCGACAGACAGGGCGGCGATCTCCGGCCGGGAAAGAGCTTCCCGGTACAGAGGCTCCAGCTGTCCGGCGGGGGCGTAAGTATTGGTAAAAGCCTGGAAATAGGCGATAAACTTTCGCACCGGCCGTTTCCGGCGGATATTCAGGATCTGCGCGTCGATCTGCTCGGAAACAGAGAGACGGCGGTCGCCGGCAAAATCTCCGCTGCCCCCGGCGCTGCAGAAAATACAGCCCCGGGTTCCCAGAGTGCCGTCCCGGTTGGGACAGGTAAATCCGGCGTCCAGAGAAATTTTATATACCTTTTCATGAAACCTTTCGTGAAGAAAGGCATCCAGAGAATAGTAGGGCTTTCCTCTCCAGGTCTGCATACAGGCTCCTTTCGATGAAGCTTTTAACAGGTGACCGGTTTCAGTATAACATAAAAGAGCCATGGGTACAACTTGCCGGCTGCCGGACAGCAGCCGGCTTTTTGAGGCAGAAATGTGAATAAATATAAAAACGGAAGCCAGAAAAACCCCGGTCCGGAAGGAAAAAGACGGCTGAGGCAGGGCGGCGGGAAAACACGGATATTCGTTAAATTTCCACTTGTTTTTCAAAAGAATGCTGGTATAATAGCTTTATGTATGTTTATAAAAATTTTACAAAGAAAGATCCGGCGTGATAGTTCGGCGGATCCTGAGGAAGGAGATACCATGAGAGATTTAAAGAAATTTACAGCACTGGCGCTGACAGCGGCTTTTGTTCTGTCTATGGCTGCCTGCGGCAGCAAGGAGTCCGCGGATAAAGCGGCAAATAGTTCCGTGGCCGGCTCTTCCGCGGCAGGGGACAGTTCTGCCTCTTCTGAGGAGTCCGGAATTACATCTATTGAAGATCTGGCTGATCTGAAGATCGGCGTGCAGACCGGAACCACCGGCGACCTGCAGGCCACAGAGGCAGTGAACAGCGACTCTCAGATGAACCGCTTCAATACAGGAGCCGACGCGGTGCAGGCTCTGAAGAACGGAAAAGTGGACTGTGTAGTCATCGATTCCCAGCCGGCTGCCAAGTTCGTGGAGCTCAACGATGACCTGAAGATCATCGAGGGGATCTTTGATGTGGAGGAATATGCCATCTGCCTGAAGAAGGGCAACACAGAGCTGAAGGATGAGATCAACGGCGCGCTCAAAGAGCTGAAGGAGGACGGCACCATTGATTCCATCATGAGCAATTATATCGGCGATGAGATCGGACAGCATCCTTACGAGTCCCCGGCGGATACAGACCGTTCCAAGGGAACCCTGACCATGGCTACCAACGCTTTCTTTGAGCCCTGGGAGTACTATGAAGGCTCCGATATCGTAGGAATCGACGCGGACATCGCCCAGGCCATCTGCGACAAGCTGGGCTATGAGCTGAAGATCGAGGATATGGCCTTTGACACCATTCTGGTGGCTGTGGATACCGGAAAGGCAGATTTCGGCATGGCAGGCATGACCGTAACTCCCGACAGAGAGGAGAGCGTAGAGTTCACCGACACCTACGCGGATGCCAGCCAGGTTGTGATCGTAAAGAAATAAGAGGGAAACCATCACAAAAAAGATAAGGACAGCGGGGCGGCGGGCCGCGGCCGGAAAGGCAGCGCGGATCCGTCCGTCCCTCCTTTGCTGTCAGTAGAAAGGAGGAGTTTGACACATGGACGCGATTGGGCACTGGTTCATGCGGTATTTTGTGAATAACGGAGCCTACGAGTGGTGGCTCACGGGCCTTAAAACTACTCTTCTGGTGACGCTTCTGGCCCTGGCCATCGGTATCGTCCTGGGATTTCTGGTGGCGATCGTCCGCTCCACACATGAGCAGACCGGAAAAATGAAATTCCTGAATGTGATTGCCAAAATTTATCTGACCATCATCCGGGGAACCCCCACAATGGTGCAGGTGCTGATCTGCTATTCCATTGTATTCGCCAGCGTAAACCTGAATAACATCATCATCGGCGGAATCGCCTTCGGTATCAATTCCGGCGCCTACGTGGCGGAGATTGTCCGCTCCGGCATCATGTCCATCGATAAGGGACAGATGGAGGCGGGACGGAGCCTGGGCTTAAGCTCCGGACAGACTATGAAGCTCATCATCATGCCCCAGGCATTTAAAAATGTACTGCCGGCACTGATCAATGAGATGATCGTTCTCTTAAAAGAGACCTCCATCATCGGATACATCGGCACGATCGATATTACCAAGGCCGCTACCCTGGTGCAGAGCCGCACCTACGACGCGTACGTGCCGCTGCTGACCGCCGCCGTATTCTATCTGGTGCTGGTCATGATCCTGACCTATTTTATGGGCAAGCTGGAAAGGAGGCTGAGAAAGAGTGACCACTGACGGAAGAGTATTGATCGAAGTAAAAGAGCTGACCAAGAAGTTCGGCGACAATCTGGTCCTGGACGGGATTTCCACAGAGATCCGCCAGGGAGAGGTGGTAGCCATCATCGGACCCTCCGGGAGCGGAAAGTCCACCTTTCTCCGGTCTTTAAATCTGCTGGAAGTTCCCACCGGGGGACAGATCCTTTTCGAGGGAGAGGATATCACGGATCCCAAGGTGGACATCAATCTCCACCGCCAGAAGATCGGCATGGTATTCCAGCAGTTTAACCTGTTTCCCCACAAAACAGTGAAGGAAAACATTATGCTGGCTCCGGTGACTCTGAAGCTGATGACTGCGGAGGAGGCTTCAGCCCGGGCGGATGAACTGCTGAGCAGAGTCGGACTTCCCGATAAGGCGGACGCCTATCCCGGAAGCCTTTCCGGCGGCCAGAAACAGCGGATCGCCATTGCCAGAGCACTGGCCATGAATCCGGATGTGATGCTCTTTGACGAGCCCACTTCCGCTCTGGATCCGGAGATGGTGGGAGAGGTTCTGGAGATCATGAAGGAACTGGCGGAATCCGGCATGACCATGGTGGTGGTGACCCATGAGATGGGCTTTGCCAGAGAAGTGGCCAGCCGAGTGATCTTTATCAACGACGGAAACATCCAGGAGGAGAATACGCCGGAAGAGTTTTTCGCGCATCCGAAGAACCCGAGGCTGCGGGAGTTTTTGTCAAAAGTATTATAAATTCGCCTTTACCGGCCCGGAGTTTCGTGTTAGAATATGTCTCGGACAGAATGAACACGGACCCGGGCCTTTTGCGCAGAGGCAGAAAACCCGGAAAGAAAGTTTGATCAATATGCGCGGCGGAGAAGCCTCCAACGCGCCGAGAGGAGCAGAGCATGAAGAAAAAACCAACAGTACTGATGATTTTGGACGGATACGGACTGAACAAGAGCTGTGAGCACAACGCGGTCTGTGAGGCGAAGACCCCGGTGATGGATCAGCTCATGAGCCAGTGCCCCTATGTCAGCGGACAGGCCAGCGGCCTGGCGGTAGGCCTTCCGGAAGGCCAGATGGGCAACTCCGAGGTGGGACATCTGAACATGGGCGCCGGACGGATCGTTTATCAGGAGCTGACCCGCATTACAAAGTCCATTGAGGACGGCGATTTCTTTGAAAATGAAGAACTGCTTCGGGCAGTACAGAACGCTAAGGAAAAGGGCACTGCTCTGCATATGTACGGACTGCTCTCCGACGGCGGCGTACACAGCCACATTACCCATGTATTCGGCCTGCTGGAGCTGGCAAAAAGACAGGGGCTGAAAAAGGTATACGTACACTGCTTCCTGGACGGAAGAGATACCCCGCCGGAATCCGGAAAAGGATATGTAGAGCAGCTGACTGCCAAGATGAAAGAGCTGGGCGTGGGAGAAGTGGGAGTGATCTCCGGACGCTATTACGCTATGGACAGAGATAACCGCTGGGATCGGGTGGAAAAAGCATACCGGGCCCTGACCCTGGGCGAGGGTGTAAACGGCGGCGAGGATCCTGCGGCAGCTGTGCAGGCCTCCTACGAGGATGGAAAGACGGATGAGTTTATGCTTCCCACAGTCATGCAGAAGAACGGAAAGCCGGTGGCGACGATCCAGGAGGGAGATTCCATTATCTTCTTTAACTTCCGGCCGGACCGGGCCAGAGAGATCACCAGAGCGTTCTGTGATCCCGAGTTTTCCGGATTCGAGAGAGAGCGGATCAAGGATCTGACCTATGTCTGCTTCACCGATTACGATGAGACCATCCCCAACAAGCAGGTGGCCTTTAAGAAAGAAGAGATCACCAATACTTTCGGCCAGTGGCTGGCAGCCAACCACATGACCCAGGCCCGCATTGCCGAGACAGAGAAGTACGCCCACGTAACCTTCTTCTTCAACGGCGGGGTGGAGGAACCCAATGAGGGAGAGGACCGGATCCTGGTAAAATCCCCCAAGGTAGCCACCTATGACCTGCAACCGGAGATGAGCGCTTATGAGGTCTGTGACAAGCTGGTGGAGGCCATCAGATCTCAGAAATATGACGTGATCATCATCAATTTCGCCAATCCCGACATGGTGGGACACACCGGTGTGGAGAAGGCGGCCGTCGCGGCTATCGAAGCGGTGGATACCTGCGTGGGAAGAGCTGTGGAAGCCATCAAGGAGGTGGACGGCCAGATGTTTATCTGCGCGGACCACGGAAACGCGGAGCGCATGGTGGATGAAGCCACAGGGGAGCCCTATACCGCCCACACCACTAATCCGGTGCCCTTTATCCTGGTAAATGCCGGTTCCGAGTACGGACTGGACGAGGGCGGCCGTCTGGCGGATATCGTGCCTACCCTCATCGATCTGATGGGAATGGAGAAGCCTGCGGAGATGACAGGCCGGTCTCTGCTGATCCGCAAATAAAAAAGAAAAAGACAAAAAAAGCTGTCCCGCCGGGGCTGTCAGGTTTCTTTGAGACCTGCGGCCCCGGCGGGACATTTTGTATACCTGTGAAATCAGAACACAGTTATAGAGCCATTCGATTTTCTCGTCATCGAATGGCTCTTTACCTGTCGATCTGAAGTTTTTTCATCATGTACTTGATCTTTAACCTTCCTTTCTTTAAAAGTATGAGGGTGTTACCTTACGTCTTCGGTGGTCTGTCCTCCTCTTCTTTTGATGGTTTTATTATAACAGGCAATTGCAGATGTGTCAACACAAAATTAGAAATTTATTTAAAAAAATAAAAATAAATTGTTTATTAAAAACATAAAATTTAAAAAGTCTGAAAATTTACAAATTTTCAAGCAGGATGGTAAAGGGGCCGTCATTGACCAGAGAAACTTCCATGTGGGCGCCGAAGACGCCGGTTTCCACTTTGGGGACCAGTTTTTTTGCCTCCCGGATCAGATATTCGTAGAGACTTTCTGCCAGATCGGGGGAACCGGCCTGTGTGAAGCTGGGACGGTTTCCCTTCCGGCAGCTGGCGTAAAGCGTAAACTGGGATACCAGAAGAAGTTCTCCCTGTACGTCTTTTAAAGAAAGATTGGTTTTTCCGTCTTCATCCTCAAAAAGCCGCAGCCCCAGCAGTTTTTTCAGATATTTGTCCGCGGTTTCCTCCGTATCGTTTTGGCCTATGCCGATTAAAACCAGATAACCCTTTTGAATCTGTCCCACGATTTTTTCATCCACGGATACGCTGGCGGAGCGGACCCTCTGTATTACAAATTTCATATGAATCCTCCGTTTCTGTCTGTGTGTCTGCCATTATACCGCAGAAAAAAGAGATTGAAAAGCAGGAAAAAGAAGCTTTTACATAGTTAAGAAAAATCTGTCAATACTGTTTGCAGGACGATTGTTCCGCGCCGGCAGGCGCGGCGGCAGTCCCACAAAGTTGAAGGAGGAACAGCCATGTATCGTTATTTACCTATACGGCGGATAAATGCAAGAGAGGTACTGGACTCCAGAGGAAATCCCACGGTAGAGGTAGAGGTGACGGTGGGAGAAGGAATTATCGGGATTGAGGGATATACAGGCCGGGCCATGGTGCCCTCGGGAGCGTCTACAGGGAAATTTGAAGCCGTGGAGCTGAGAGATAAAGAAAAAGCCTACGGAGGCATGGGAGTCCGCTGCGCGGTGGAACATGTAAACCAGACTTTGGCGGAAGCTGTTTTGGGAGAAAATGTCCTGAACCAGAAATACATCGATCAGCTGCTGATCGAGGCGGACGGAACTCCCAATAAAGAAAATCTGGGAGCCAACGCGGTGCTGGGCGTGTCGCTGGCCGCGGCCCGAGCCGCCGCGAAAGCTCTGCGTCTGCCGCTGTGGCAGTATCTGGGAGGCTGCTGCGCAAAAAAACTTCCGGTGCCGATGATGAATATTCTGAACGGAGGAAAACACGCGGACAATACAGTGGATTTTCAGGAATTTATGATCATGCCTGTAGGCGCCTGCTGTTTCAGGGAAGGACTGCGGATGTGCGCGGAGATTTACCATACCCTGAAAAAACTTCTCAGAGAGAAAGAACTGTCCACTGCCGTGGGAGACGAGGGCGGCTTTGCCCCGGATATCCGCGACACAAGAGAAGCCCTGGAACTGATCCTGAAGGCGGTAGAACAAAGCGGCTACCAGCCCGGACGGGAAATCGGGATCGCCATGGACGCGGCAGCCAGTGAACTGTACAGCCCTGAAAAAAATGTCTATAATTTTCCGGGGGAAAGCAAAATGGCTCAGACACCTGTTCAGAGAGACACCCGGGAGATGATAGAGTATTATAAGGAACTGATAAAGGATTTTCCGATTTTGTCTATTGAGGACGGCCTTCAGGAGGACGACTGGGAAGGCTGGAAGATCATGACCCGGGAACTGGGCGGCCAGATTCAGCTGGTAGGAGATGATCTGTTTGTAACAAATGTGCGGAGACTGCGCTGCGGCATCGATCTGGCTGCGGCCAACGCTGTCCTCGTCAAAGTCAATCAGATCGGCACTCTCAGCGAGGCGCTGGACACTGTGGAAACAGCCCAGAAGGCAGGATACCGGGCTGTGATCTCCCACCGGTCCGGAGAGACGGAAGACGCTTTTATCGCGGATCTGGCAGTGGCGGCCGGAGCCGGACAGATCAAAGCCGGAGCGCCCTGCCGCAGTGACAGAAACGCAAAATACAATCAGCTTCTGCGGATAGAAGAATATCTGGGCAAAACGGCGGTTTACGAAAATCCATTTCCTGCCGGAAAATGCCGGACAGCCGATGCCGGACAGCTTTAAAAAGAATTTTTTCGCCTTCTTCTGATTTTTGTGTTGCTATTTTCAGGCTTCTGTGATAAAATAAAACCCGGTTAGTTTTAGGAGGTGAAAAAATGGCAGCAGTCATCAGAACGATTTTGACCGTTTTTTTTGTAATAGATTGTATCGCGCTGACCGCAGTGGTCCTGATGCAGAAGGGAAAAGAGCAGGGACTGGGAGCGATCGCCGGCGGCATGACATCCGCGTCAGATTCTTACTGGGAAAAGAACAAGGGACGTTCCGCGGAGGGCAATCTGAAGAGAGCGACAAGGATTATGGCGGTTTTGTTTATCGTCATCGCTGTGATTCTGAATATGAAGTTTTAGAAAACGGGGCTGTTGCAGAAGATTTGCAGCAGCCTTTTTGCATGGCGGGAAACCGCGGCTGGACCAGAAAGGACTGCCCGGCAGAAGAGTATTGGAGATAAGAAATTGAAGAAAGAAGTTTTAAAGAACAGAAAGAAGATGATCTATGATCTGTTCTGCACGAAAAATTACAGGCCCATGAAGGCAAAAGAGATCGCCGTTCTGCTTCAGATCCCGAAGGGAAAAAGAAAAGAACTGCAGGAGGTGCTGGAGGCCCTGGTGGCGGAGGGGCTGGTCAGAACAGACGCCAGAGGACGCTACCGGAAAAAGAAAAAGGAAGAGCAGCAGGAGCTGGTCCGGGGTGTTTTCCTGGGGAATAAAAAAGGATTCGGTTTTGTGGAGATACCGGATACCGAGGAAGAGGATATTTTTATTCCGGAGGAATATACGGCCGGAGCCATGCATATGGATGAAGTTGAGGCTGCCGTGGAGAAAAAGGGGAACGACCGCCGCCGGGAGGGAAAAATTGTAAGGATTCTTTCCCGAAATACCCGGGAGTTGGTGGGAACCTATGAGAGGAGCAGCCAGTTCGGATTTGTAATCCCGGACAATCCCAGGATATTCACGGATATTTTTGTGCCGAAGGGACAGGACGCGGGGGCAAAGACCGGACAGAAAGTGGTGATTCTTCTGACTGCCTACGGGGACGGCAGAAAGAGCCCGGAGGGAAAGGTGACAGAGATCCTGGGCAATGCGGGGGACGCGGGCGTGGATGTTTTATCTGTGGCCCGGGGCATGAGCCTTCCCATGGAGTTTCCGGAGAAAGTCCTGCGGCAGGCGGAGAGATGTCCGGAGGCTCTGATCCCCAATGATTTTAACGGCCGCATGGATCTGCGGCACTGGCAGATGGTCACCATCGACGGGGAGGACGCCAAGGATCTGGACGACGCGGTGTCGGTGGTCCGGGAAGGCGGATATTATAAGCTGGGCGTACACATCGCGGATGTGAGCAATTACGTCCAGGGCGGAAGCGCCCTGGACCGGGAGGCTTTGAAGCGGGGCACATCTGTCTATCTGGTGGACCGGGTGATCCCCATGCTGCCGGAGCGGCTCTCCAACGGGATCTGTTCCCTGAACGCCGGGGAAGACCGGCTGGCGCTGTCCTGTATCATGAAGATCGACAGCCATGGACGGGTGGCGGACAGCTGTATCACAGAGAGTGTCATCCGGGTGGACCGGAGAATGACCTACACGGCGGTAAACCGGATCTTAACGGAACAGCCCCCGGAACTGATGGAAGAGTATAAAGAGCTGACGCCGATGTTTTTCCTGATGGACGAGCTGGCCCAGATCCTGCGGAAGAACCGGAGCGCCCGGGGAGCCATCGACTTTGAATTTCCGGAGAGCAGGATTCTTCTGGACAAAAACGGGCATCCGGTGGAGATCTGCGCCTATGAGCAGAACAGGGCTACCCAGCTGATCGAAGATTTTATGCTGATGGCCAACGAGACAGTGGCCAGAACCTACTGTAAAAAGGAACTGCCCTTCCTCTACCGGACTCATGAGAATCCGGACATGGACCGGATGGAGGCAGTGCTGACCTTTATACGGAAACAGGGGATCCCGGTGGAAAAATCCTCCGAGGAGATCACCCCGGGAGAAATTCAGAAAATCCTGGAAAAAATCCAGGACACTCCCGGAGAGGCGCTGATCAGCCGCCTGCTGCTGCGCTCCATGAAGCAGGCGAAATACACCACCGGCTGCAGCGGCCACTTCGGTCTGGCGGCAAAATATTACTGCCATTTTACCTCGCCGATCCGCCGCTACCCGGATCTGCAGATCCACCGGATCATCAAGGATGATCTGCGGGGACGGATGCGGGAGGAAAAGATCGCCCACTACGCGGGGATCCTGGAGGGGGTAGCTCTGCAGTCTTCCCTGACGGAGCGCCGGGCCCAGGAGGCGGAGAGGGAGACGGATAAATTAAAGATCGCCGAGTATATGGCAGGCCGGATCGGCCGGGAGTATGACGGCGTCATCTCCGGCGTTACCGGCTGGGGCTTCTATGTGGAACTGGACAACACCGTGGAAGGCCTGGTGCATGTCAGCACCCTCCGGGGAGATTACTATCATTTTGATGAGGAAAATTACCGGCTGGTGGGAGAGATCACCAAGCGGGAATTTACGCTGGGCCAGCGCGTCCGCATCCGGGTGGCAGACGCCGATGTGGAGACAAAGACTGTAGATTTTGTACTGGCAGGAGAGAGGGAAGATGAGTAAGGAAAAAGACAGCCGTCTGATCGCCAACAATAAAAAGGCGTATCACGATTACTTTATAGAAGAAAAATACGAGGCCGGCGTGTCGCTCCACGGCACGGAGGTAAAATCCCTGCGGATGGGCAAGTGTTCCATCAAGGAATCCTTTATCCGCATAGAAAACGGGGAAGTGTACGTTTACGGCATGCATATCAGCCCCTATGAGAAAGGAAATATTTTTAACCGGGATCCCCTGCGGCCGAAAAAGCTTCTGCTTCACCGGGCGGAGATCCGGAAGCTGCAGGGAAAGATTGCCGAGAAGGGGTACACCCTGGTTCCGCTGCAGGTGTACTTTAAAAATTCTCTGGTAAAGGTGGAGATCGGACTGGCCAGGGGCAAGAAGCTCTACGACAAGCGCCAGGATATCGCCAAAAAAGACCAGCGCCGGGAGGCGGAGCGGGAATTTAAGGTGAAGAACCTGTACTGATCTTTCGCGGGCTTGACGGCCCGCAAAAGATATGTTATAGTTCCTACGGAACAAACTTCGGGCTTGTACTGGTTTCGACGGGGGTTTTGAAGTTTGGGAAGCCATCCGCGGACTCCGGGACCGCGTACCAACCTGGAACCTAAAATTAAACGCAGATAACGAAGATTACGCGTTAGCTGCTGCTTAAGCAGCTATGTCGGACCTGCAGTTCCCGCGCTGTGGAATCCGGCATCAAATAAGGCGGGGCACTTTTTCTCCTAAGCTTTGCGGGGAAAAAAGAATTTATGAAGCTACTGAAGGCAGGAGCCTGTCATCCGGCGCCTGACGGAGGGAATGTCAAAAGAATGACTGTGATGGGAGATGCCCGAATGGATAGGCTTTCGGACGCGGGTTCGATTCCCGCCAGGTCCATATGTAAAGTGCCGTTTTTACGGCACTTTCTTCATTTCGTGTTGCATTTCGTGTTGCATAGCCTCAAAGTGACTGTTTACTATTTCAGTAAATTCCTGCTTTTTATCGGCCATAACATTCCGGTATACCGATTTTAGTACACGGTCTGTTTTCCAGCCGCCGCGCTCCATGATGTACTGGTCCGGAACACCCAGGGCGTGCATGATGGAAGCTGAGTAATGCCGGAGATCGTGGAATCGGAAATGGTGCAGACCAGCTTTTTTTAATATATTTCCAAAATTCTTTGAAATATCTTCTGGGTGCATCTTCACAAGCCGTCCTTTTATTCCTTTGAATTTCTCGATAACAAAATCCGGATACTCAACCCTGCGGTAGCTGGACTCCTTTTTAGGCCCTTTGAGTACAAAGCTATTATTATTTCCACGTACCAGAGATTTTGTGATGAAAATAATATTTCCATGAATATCCGTATCTTCCAGCGCACAGATTTCGCCTCGTCTTAGCGTGCCAAAGGCGGCAAGCAGCACAGCTTTTTCCATTTCCGTACCAGCTATGGCAGATAACAGCGTCTTGATGTCTGCATCTGTTGGTACGTAGAGCGCAGGAGGACGTTTTTCCGGTAGTTTTGTGCGAAGGTGGAGGGAAGGTTCATAAGTACCCAAAACGGCCGAAATAAAGCCATGTGCGTTGCTCACAGACTTGGGCGAATGATTGACTGTGTATTGGTTCGCCCACTTCTGGATCATCTCCTGCGTGATCCGCTTTGTTTTAATCCCCAGTAAAGAAGGGTAAGCGTTTTTAAGCATTGTCTCATAGGAGCGTAGAGTGGAAGGGGACAGAATATTTTTCTTTGAATCAATATATTCCTGTGCAGCCTCCTGAAACGTATAGTCTGATCTTTGTAAACGGTCTTTGCTATAAGCAAATTCTGCTGCCATCCGTTCCGCTTCTCGCTTCCCGGCCGGAGAAGGATCGTCACTGGTAAAACTCTCATATACCCGGTGATCCTTCCAGGCCTTTGCCTTCTGGTCATAGACCTTTTCCGTGTGGCTGTAGACCTGGCATCTCCATGATCCGGACGGGAGCTTTCTTGCTGTTGCCATGTTATCATCCTCCTTTTTGGTTGCAATCCAATGCAATAATGTTGCAATTTGGGTATAAAAATAATAGCCAGCGTGAACATCAGTTCCGCTTGCGGGCTGCCTCCGAAGATGATACAATATGTTTGCACGAAAAATGTACATCTTCGGAGTACATCAGCCGGTCTCTGCTCCAACAGGGGCCGGTTTTCATTTGACAGATTCCCAAACTTGACATATAATCCCATTTTTGACAGTTGAAAAGAAAAATAAGTGCCACAATCCTTAAAAA